>Ga0209471_1000027_pt1 | contig 134740 bp, 133 predicted proteins | sample GraSoiAngelo_128_FD_185885 | JGI IMG/M metagenome (GOLD analysis project Ga0209471, IMG submission 185885) | Grasslands soil microbial communities from the Angelo Coastal Reserve, California, USA - 14_0927_12_20cm (SPAdes) (version 2) | ecosystem: Environmental > Terrestrial > Soil >...
CCCCGTACGAGCCACCGAACATCCCGATCCGCGGGTCGTCGGGGCCGTCCTTGAGCACCTCGGGCCGATTGCCGAGGAAGCTGATGAGTTGGGAGGCCGCCTTGCCGTCCCAGGCCGGCTGATCGGTCTCGATGTTGCAGCCGCTGCCGCCGAAGCCGAGGCCGGAGTAGGAGAGGACGACGTACCCGCGCTCGGCGAGCAGGGTGGCGTCGGCCGCCTGGTCGTCCTTACTGCCGCCAAAGCCGTTGGTGGTGAGGATCGACGGAGCCGGGGTGGCGGCGGTCGCCGTGCTCGGCACGTAGAGGTCGCCGACGATGGTGCAGTGCTGATCGTCGTTGGGCCCGACGACGACGGGAAAATGCATCGTCGTCTTGGTGAGGGTTGGGGGATTGGCGGCCGAGGCCGCGGTGCGGCCACCGAGGACGGCCAGGCCGGCCAGCACCAGGGTGGCACCGGCGGCGATCGGTGTGGCGACGCGCTGCATGGGTGCCTCCCGGACGCTTTCCGATCTCCCTTCCCATCAAGGTGAGACGGCCGAGATCTCCCGGATCTTGCACATCGGCGCCTTCGCGGCTTGGCGGCAGCGGCCCCCCGGCATGGCGAGACGCCAGGTCGAGCCGCGGCTTCCCGTCGCGGGAGGCAGGCGGCGTCGCGGCTACGCGAGCTGGCAGACGCCGTTCCCCAGGGGACCGGGACGCACGCCGCGATTGGGGAATTGCGGACCGCGATCGTCGTCCTCGTCGTCGTCGTCGGCCGCGACACCCAGGCGCTGGAGAAGCCGGTCCTGCAGGTCGAAGGCCTGATCGGCCAGGTTGACGATGCTGATGCCCGTGCGCCAGCGCTCGCGGAGATCCTCGGGGAGCGCATCGTTGACGCGGTCGAGCGCCGGCTGCAGGTCCTTGGGCACCCTGCTGCGGCCGGCGAGATGGAGCTCTTCGAGCTGCACCACCAGGTCGTCGAGCAGCTTCATCGGGCGCCGAATCTGGTCTTGCCGCCGGTCGCGCCGATGGCGGATGACGATGGCGTAGGCGACCTCGGTCGCGACGCTGTGAAATCGATTCATTGCTCAGCTTCCATTGGGCCGCGCCTGCAGGGTCGCGGTCAGCGTCAGGGTCTGACCACCCCGCTGCACGGTCAGGTGGATGGTGTCGCCGACGTGATGCGCGGTGACCAGTCCGGCGAGGGTATGGGTACCGTCGAGGGTGGTCCCGTCGATGCCGACGATGACGTCGCCGGTCTTGAGGCCGGCGGCCTCGGCGGCGCTGCCGCTCGCGACCGTCGTCACCTCGACCCCCGGACCGGCGAAGGACCGGCCCTGCTCGGCGGCGTCGAGCGCGGTGACAGACCCGATTCCCAGATAGGGATGCTCCACCGTCCGGTGGTTGATGAGGTCCTGGGCCACGATCTGCGCCTGGTCGCTGGGGATGCTGAAGGAGACATTGGTCCCGCCCGACGAGGTCGCCACGTTGACGCCGATCACCCGGCCCGCCAGATCGACCAGTGGCCCACCGCTGTTACCCGCGTTGATGGATGCGTCGGTCTGGAGCACATCCGAGAGGCGCTCGCTGGCACCGGTCTGCTGGCTGCCCGCGGTGATCGACCGGTGCAGAGCGCTGATGACACCCGATGTCACCGAGTTCTGATTCCCCAGTGGGCTGCCGATGGCGACAACCGCCTGGCCGCTGGTGAGCGCTGAGGAGCTGCCGAAGGTAACCTGGGGAAGATGACCGTCCTGGACGGAGACGACGGCGAGATCATCGACCGAATCGGTGCCAACGAGCGTCGCCTGGTAGGTCCGGCCGTTCGAGGTCACCGCCTGCAGCGTGCTCGCGCCGCTGACCACGTGGTTGTTGGTCAGCAGGTAGCTGGTGCCGCCGGAATTGCTGATGACGAACCCGGAGCCCAGAGCGGTGCCGCCGCCGCCGAGCCCGCTGTGGGCCACGATGGTCGCCACCGATGGGATCAGCGCCTGGGCGACGGCGGCGACCGTCCCCTGCGCACCGGCGGGGAGCCGGCTGGTGTTGACGCTGAGCGGGGCAGAGGTCGGCGACCCGGACGAGGTGCCACTGCGGGTGACCGCGGTGACGAGCGCGGCGATCGCCACCGCGGCGACGAGCAGCCAGGCCGTTGCCCGCAGCAGCGGCAGGGGCAGGCGCCGGCGGCGGCGCGGGGTCGGCTCGGGTCCAGGGGTCCACGGGTCGCGGGCGGCCGGCGACGGCTCTGCCTGGGACTGGGGCCCGGGCGGCCACGCGTCGCCCGGTGGGTGGACCTCGCCTTCCCAGGATGCCGGTGTCGGGGTGGGGGTGGTCGTGCTCATGTCCCATACGATGCGCGAGCCGGCTGAAAGCGCCCTGGGGGAAACCTCAGAAATCGCTGTGAGCCGGCGGTTGGGGGTGAAGGCCGGCTCGGCAGCCGGCCCCCAGCGTGATCTGTCGAGGGTTTCCTCCCGCGATGCGGCCTAGGGAACCGTCGGGACCTGCCCGGCGCTCTCCTGAGCCTCTCGCTGAGCGCTTTCCTCGGCTTCGTGCGTCGGATCCTCGTTCGGGTGGAACGTGCCGGAGCTCGGCGTGGTGGACGGTGTGGTCGTCCCGGTGCCGCTCGAGTTCGACGACGTTGACGAGGAGCTCGACGTCGCCGCTTGGCTGACGATGAAGCCGCCGGCCATGCCGCCGGCCAACAACCCCAGCGCCGTGACCCCCACCGCGGCGCGACGACTGAGTCCGCCCAGCCGTGAGAGTCGCTCCGGTGATCTCCATTGCGGTGTCATCCCGTTGTCGTTGTCGTCCATTGCGTATCTCCTTGTCTTCTTGTCTTCTTGTCTTCTTTCTTGTCCTGCATCCAAGGACATCGCGCGTACTCTGGTCGTGAATCTTTCGTCTACATGTCAGTGGCCTCGTGCTGTCCGATCCATGCGGTCAGCATGCGGTCGCTGCCTCGGGATCCCCCGGGCGAGTCCTCAGAGGTCACTGAGAGTCCGCCGCGGCGCCGGGTCGGCCCGAGCCGCGGCGCTAGCTGCGCCGGACCTCGACCGAATCGCCCGCCCGACTCGTCGCGGCAGGCGGCGCGGCGGGAAGGGGGAGCTCGACACGGAAGGTCGCGCCTCCGCCAGGGGTCTCTCCAACCGTGAGCCGCCCACCGTGGGCGGCGACGATGGCGGCGGCGATGCTGAGACCCAGGCCGCTGCCACCCTGATCGCCGCTGCGTTCCGGGTTGGCGCGGTGGAAACGCTCGAAGATCCGATCGGCGTGTCCCGCCGGGATGCCCGATCCGTGATCGATCACCTCCAGCACCGCATGCACGCCGTCGGCGTGCAGCTCGACATCGATCGGGGTGCCGACCGGCGTGTGCACGACCGCGTTCCGCATCAGGTTGGCGAGCGCCTGGCGCAGACGCAGCTCGTCTCCATCCAACACCAACGGCGCGCTGACGCGCGAGCTGATCGTCCGGCCGGGAGCGACGGCGCGAGCGTCGGCGCAGGCGTCGACCACCAATGCCTCCAGATCGACCGGGCCATGGTCGAGCGGCCTGCCCTGGTCGAGCCGCGCCAGCAGCAGCAGGTCGTCGACGAGGATGCCCATCCGCTTCGATTCGTCCTCGAGGCGGCGCATCGCCAGGACGATGTCCTCCCGGTCCATGTCCGGGTTGTGGCGCAGCAGCTCCGCGTAGCCGCGCATCGAGGTGAGCGGCGTGCGCAGCTCGTGGGACGCGTCGGAGACGAAGTGGCGCAGCCGTTGCTCGTTCGCGGCCCGCTCGGCAAACGCCGCTTCCAGCTGGGCGAGCATGGTGTTGAGCGCCAGGCCCAGACGTCCGACCTCGGTTTTCTCGTTCGCGGGTGTCACCCGCTTGCTCAGGTCGCTGGCCACGATCGACCGGGCCGTCCGGCCCATGCGTTCCAGCGGACGAAGCCCCTTGCGGACGACGAGCCAGCTCGCCAGGACGACGATGAGAGTGACTCCCCCGGTCACCCCGATCTCCAGATAGGTGAGGCGGGCCAGGATCGAGTCGATGTCGTCGAGCGGTGCGGCCAGGACGAGGATGTCGCCATTGCTGGCGGTCTCGACGTAGGCGCGGTAGCGGTTGACGGTGCCGGTGCCGTTGACGGTGATGTAGACGGGCGATTCGGCGGTCCCCGGGTGGAGGCTGCTGGGAAGGACCGGATGCGTGGTCGAGCTGGGAGCGCCCTGGGGGCCGAAGCCCACCACGCCGCTGTTCACCACCGCGCCGTCGGTGGTCAGCAGCTCTCCGTAGGTTCCGGTGGGCAGCGAGGTCGACACCGGCTGACCCCCGGGACCGCCCGGGCCGCCACCGGCGCTGCCGCGCTCGAGCGCCTCCTCCACCGCGGGGTGGCCGCTGAGCAGCTGATCGTCGAGGCGAGAGAGGAGATACGACTGCAAGGCGGCGTGGGTGCCGACGTCGGCGGCGACCAGCCCGGCGATGAACAGTGGTACCAGGGTGATCAGCAGGCGCAACTGGAGCGACATGGCCGCGGCTCAGCTGCGCGGTACGCGCATCACATAGCCGACGCCACGCACAGTGTGAATGAGCGGGGGATCACCGCGATCGACCTTGCGCCGCAGGTAGCTGATGTAGGTCTCGAGGACGCTGGCGTCGCCGCCGAAATTGTATTCCCACACATGGTCGAGGATCTGCGCCCGGGTGAGCACGCGTCCCGCATTGATCAGCAGGTACCGCAGCAGGCGGAACTCGGTGCGCGTCAGATCGACCGGCTGGCCCGCCCGCAGCACCTCATGCGTGTCCTCGTCGAGCTCGAGGTCGGCGAGCACCAGGTGGCCGGTGGAGTTGCTGCTCGCGGGTTGGTGCCGTCGAAGGACGACGCGGATCCGGGCCACCAGCTCCTCGATGCTGAAGGGCTTGGTCACGTAGTCGTCGCCGCCGACGGTGAGGCCGCGCACCTTCTCCTCGGTGGCGTCTCGGGCGGTGAGGAAGATCACCGGCACCTTGAGGCCGTCGGCGACCAGGCGCTGAGTGAGGCTGAAGCCGTCCTCGTCGGGCAGGCCGACGTCGAGCACGACCAGCGCAGGCCGGTACTCCATCACCGCCCGACGGGCGTCCTTGGCGCTGGCGGCGGTCTGCACCGCGAAGCCCTCGTATTTGAGGGCCATCGCCACCAGGTCGGTGATGGCACGCTCGTCGTCGACGACGAGGACACGGGTCGGGGCGTCGGTCACGGCTCTATGGTGCCCGCCAACCCTGGGAATCTGCTCAGAGTCTGCTGTGACGTCCATCACAGCGCCCCGATCCGGTGCGGCTACAGGCCGATCTGCCCGTGCACCTCATCGAGATGCCAGTTCGAGCTGCCGGAATTGTGGAGCTGCATCAGCCAGTTCTCCACCTGGCCGGTGTGGTTCTGGGGTGAATAGTTCTCCACCGGGCCCAGTCCAGTGTCCCAGTTGTGGATCGAGTAGAGGGTGTCGAGCAGGCTCTGCTTGGAGATGTTCGGCCCCATCAGCTGCAGCGCGTGCTCCATCAGCAGGCAGTTGGCCCATCCCGTCTGCGAGTACAGGTCGATCCGGTCGTCGGGATAGTAGGTCTGCACCGTGTGGGCGAGCCGCTGCATGCCGGGAGTGTCGGTGTGATTGAGCGGCGTCCAGGGCGTGCCCTGGAACATGTTGTTGGCCGCCTGGGCCCACTGGGGGTTGGCGGCGACGCCGTCGTCGGTGACCAGGTTGTTCATCACTTGGACGAAGAACTGCTGCTGCTGCGCCGCGTAGAGGTAGCGCTGCAGGCTTCCCGGATCGATGACGAGGTGTACGTGGTCGATACCGGCGCTGCGGAGCTTGGCGATGACATCGGCATAGTCGTTGGCGGCGATCGACTCCATGATCGGTGCCCCGCCATAGAGGGCTCCGGAGCCGTAGTAGTTGTGGACGCCGTCACAGGTCGACTGGACCGCCGCCTCGTCGAGGCAGATCTCGGCGACCTTGCCGCCGCTGCGCGGCCAGTTCTGGGTGGTGAGCATCAGCTTGGCGCCCAGCTGGCCGTTCTGGAAGGGGGTTGGTCCGGTTACGAAGATGTAGGGGCTCTGATATGCGGGGGGCGATGACTGGCACTCACCGACGAGGATCAGGTGCGTCTGGTTGACATACGTCACCTGGTTGCTGTCGGTCACCGGCGCGCACTCGCCCAGCACCGCGAAGACCTTCTCTCCCTCGGCGAACTGGCGGTACTCGCCGGCGCCGGTGTCGGGGTTGCCGCCGTCGTCGCGCATGTCGAGGTTGATGCGGTTGCCGTTGATGCCACCCGCCTGGTTGATGGAACGCACCCAGGAGAGGATGGCGTGGGCCATGGGGATCGACCGCCCCGGTCCGCTGGTGGTGACGATGGACCCGAGCAGGATCTGGCCGTTGCCATGGCCGGTGTCGGCGACCGCGGCGCCGCCACCTGCGCGCACCGAGACGCCGGCTTTCGCGCCCGGTGCGGCGGACGTGGCGCTGCGGCCGGCGACGGTTCCGTTGGCACCCGGCGCGGCGGTGGCCTGAGGACCTGCCGGGGCAGCGGTCCCACCGGGATTGACCGCGGCGCCACCGCTGGCACTGGTCTGGACGCTCTGATGGGTGTGGGTGAGGTCGGCCACCACCAACCCCGCGAAGACCAGGGTGAGCACCACGGTGATGGCCAGCATCACGGTGAACTGGCGGTCGCGATCCAGGGTCATGGCCTGCTCAGGGTCTCCGTATCAGACCAGGTCCATCGCGCTTGCCGACGCGGAAGCCTCGGCGCCGATGCGCGGGGCGAGGGTGGCGCGGTAGCTGGCCCACAGTGTCAGCAGCAGCAGCAGCTCGAGGATGCTGGCCAGCGACACCACCACCGGACGGCTGAGCAGCGCGTCGTCGAGCAGGTAGTGGAGCAGCCCGCTGTGCTGCGGCGTGCCGCTGGATGCGCCGCCGGCGACGGTTCCGCCGACCGCCGCCCCACCGCCGCCACCGGCATCAGTGCTCTGCCCCGGCGGCAGGCCGGCCGACGAACCGAGATCGAGAGATCCCAGCCCGGTGTTCAACGATGCGGCCTGGGGCAGCGCCAGCCCGTAGGCGCTGCTGCTGACGTTGCCGAGGGTGACGATGTAGGTGGCGGGAGTGGGCTGCACCGACACCGGCTGTCCCGAGGGCGGCTTGGGCGGGCTGCACCCGCTCGGCGGGAACCCGGCCACGCTGGGCACCGGCACCGGTGACGCGAAGGTGAGGGTCAACCCGACCACGGCGGCGGTGTTCTCGTCGCCACCGTGGCTCACCTGGTTGGTCACCACCGGTGTCGACATGTGCGGCGCCGGCGAGCTGTACCCCGGTGGCGGCGGCGGCAGCGGCAGCCCTGGCGGCGCCGGCGGGACGCTGCCCCCCGTTGCCATCCCGACCATCCGATTGAAGGCGTCGGCGAGCTGCTGTAGCGCGACCGCCGGGTGGCCGAGCAGGGTCACCCCGTTGTGGTCGATCCTGGCCGATTGCCCGGCGAAGGTGACACCCGCGTACTCCACTGCGGTGCTGCCGGTGGCCTGAGGAGCGCCGGCCCGGCGCTCGCTGTGGGCGGTGACCACCAGGCTGCCGACGTGGAGCAGCGGGGCCGACACCCCCGGCGGCAGCTTCAGCTGCGGCGGCGTCAGATCGATGTCGTGCAGCGTGGTCACGGCGTCGCTGAGCGCGGTGCCGCCGGTGCCGCGTACCTGAACGGTGCTGCTGATGCGCCCCACATTCAGGCCGATGGGCAGCGAGCTCACCCCGGCGCCCGCTCCCGCCTCGGCGTCGGCGGCGCCCGGCTCGGCGTGAGCCCGGCCGGTGGTGGCGTTGGCGCCCACGGTTCCCGACGGATCGCTGACCTTGGCATCGGTGCCGAGCACCGCCGTCTGCGGCTTTCCCTGCTGAGCGGGGTCCGGGTTCGGGTACTGCACGTAGGCGTGCTCGTACTGATACGTCAATGTCGGATTGACCGAGTTCAGCACCGACACCGCGGCGTCGCCGAACGGTGACGGCAGCTGCGACGCCCCCTTGGCCAGGGGCGGGATGATACAGCCGGCCGCGACGGGCACGGCGAGGCCTGGGAGGCTGTCGACGCTGTCGCCCGGGTCGGCGGGGCTGGCCACCGCCGACGCGGTGTCCGCGACCGCCGCCTGGGCGCGCGGCACCATGCCCTCCGGCTGCGCCACGAAGGAGTACCCCGACTTCACCGTCACGTTGATGCCGGCGGCGGAGCCCTGCACGTTGTAGACGTCGAGGCCGCCGGCGCCTCCCACAAGATCGGCCCGGGCGCCATGCGGACTCATCGCCGCCGCGGAGGCCAGCGCCGGCAGCGCCAGCGCGGCGGCGGCGAGCAACACCCGGCGGCGTCTGTCGAAGCGGATCATCTCCCGACCTCGCTTCGATGCCGTTCGATGTGCTCGACGATCAGGCGTCCGATCAGGACTCCCACCGGTTCGCCGCTGATGTCGGCAAGCGTCTGCAGAGCGCGCTTGTCGCGGTGAGCGAGCGGCACGGTGATGCGCTCCAGCTCGACCGCGTCGTCATGCCCGTTGTGGCTGAGCGACTCGACCTGCGCCTGAGCCCGTCCCAGGTACGCTGCGGACAGACCGGCGACATCCCTGGCGACCTCGGCGCTGGTCCCCGAGATGGTGATGCGGCCGCGCTCCATCACATAGACCCGGTGCGCCAGCGCCATGGCCTGAGGCACCTGCTGCTCGACCAGCAGCACCGCCGTGCCGTCGGCGTTGATCCGCCGCAGGATGGCGAAGAGCTCGCCGATCACCCGCGGCGCCAGCCCCAGCGACATCTCGTCGAGCATCAGCAGTCGCGGGGCCGCCATCAGGGCGCGGGCGATGGCCAGCTGTTGCTGCTCGCCCCCACTCAGCGATGCCACCGTCTGACCGCGACGCTCGGCGAGCACCGGGAAATAGGCGATCACCTGGTTGAAGCGGTCCTCGTAGGAGATCCCCGCCCAGTACCCGCCCATGCGCAGGTTCTCGTCGACCGTCAGCGCCGGGAAGATGCCGCGGTCCTCGGGGACCAGGGCAACTCCGGCGCGGGCGACCTGGTCGCCGCTCAGCTGGTGCAGCGCCTTGCCGTCGAAGAACGCGGTGCCGGCGGCGGGCTTGACCAGCCCGGCCAGGCTGCGCAGCAGGGTGCTCTTGCCGGCGCCGTTGGGTCCCAGCAGGGCGACGATCTCGCCCCGTTCCACGGTGAGCGACACGTCCGCCACCGCCGGGATGGCCCCGTACTCGACGCGCCAGCGCTCAACTTGCAGCAGCGGCATGCTGCTCCTCCCCGAGGTAGGCGGCGATCACCTTCTGGTTGCGGCGCACCGCGTCCGGCACGCCACGGGCGATCAGCCGGCCGAAGTCGAGCACGTACACGTAGTCGCAGAGCCCCATCACGAAGTCGACGTCGTGCTCCACCACCAGCATGCTCACCGCGTAGGTGTCGCGAATGCGGCGGAAGAGCGCCTGCAGGGCACCGGTCTCGTCGCGTCCGATGCCCGAGGCGGCCTCGTCGAGCAGGAGCAGCCGCGGTCGCAGGCAGAGGGCGCGGGCGATCTCCACCAGCCGGCGCACTCCCAGCGGCAGCTCGCTGACACCGCGGTCCGCATAGGGCTCGAGCCCGAGGAAGGCGATCAGCTCATCGACCTCACGCCGCGCCAGCACCTCGTTGCGAAAGCTGCGCGGAAGCCGCAGACCGTCGCTGAACAGGCCGTTTCCCATGCGCGCCTGGCAGCCGAGCAGGATGTTGTCGTAGGTCGTCAGCCGGGAGATCAGCTGCACCGTCTGGAAGGTCCGCCCGATGCCCAGACGAGCCCGGGTGTCGGGTCGCAGCGGGGTGATGTCGCGATCGTCGAGGAAGACGCGGCCGGCGGTCAGGGCTTGGAAGCCGGTGATGGCGTTGAAGAGCGTGGTCTTGCCGGCGCCGTTGGGGCCGATCAACCCCACCGTCTCCCCCCGGCTCACCGACAGCGAGACGGTGTCCAGCGCGACCAGTCCCTGGAAGCGGACGGTGACGTCACGAACCTCGAGCTGGGACATCAGGGCGTCCTCACCCGATCGCCTCGAGAGGCCGGTTCTGGTTCTGCCAGCGCACCCGCAGCTGCAGCGCCAGCATTCGCTCGGCCTCCAGCACCTGAGAGGCGATTCCCTGGGGCGCCACCACCATCTGCAGCACCAGCCCGGCGCCGAAGACGACGCCGGTGAGGTCGCCGCTGCCCACCAGCGGGAGGCGGGCGATGTAGTAGGGCGCCAGGGTGTTGAGAAGACCACCGATCACCGCCCCGGCGGCGCTGCCGAGGCCACCGATGACCGCCACGGCGAGCAGGCCGATCGACTTGAAGGCGGTGTAGTCGCCGGCCGCGGCGCTCTGGTTGATGCCGGCGTAGACGACTCCGGCGACGCCGGCGATGAAGGCGCTCAGCCCGAAGGCCGCGACCTTCGCCCGGACCAGGTTGATTCCCACCGCCAGCGCCGCCGGCTCCGACTCCCGCACCGCCGCCAGGACGCGGCCGGTCTTGCGGGTGCGGAACATGCAGACGAAGGCGCACAGGCCTCCCAGCACCGCCAGCTCGAACCAGTAGTAGTGGACATCACTTGCCAGAACGTCGGGACGGGCCAGGGCGACGCCGCCAAGACCGCCACCGTTGGTCTTCGCCTGGAAGAAGAGGGTGTCGAGGGCCTGGCCGAAGCTCAGGGTGACCACCGCCAGCAGCACGCCTCGTACCCGCAGTGCGGGGATGGCGGCCAGCATGCCCACCGGCACCGCCGCCAGACCGCCGAGCGGCACCGCCAGCAGGAAGGGCACGTGGGCGTCGGTGACCAGGTGAGCGGCGGCGAAGGCCCCCACGCCCATGAAGCCCGCCTGGGCAAGTGAGAACTGACCCACCAGGCCGACCAGCACCACCAGGCTGAGCACCGCGATGCCGTAGGCGATGCCCGCCGACATCAGGTAGAAGACCTCCGGGTTCTGCCGCGGCGGCAGGGTCAGCAGCAGCAGCGCCGTCAGCGAGAGCAGGCCGACCCGCACCGCACGATCCAGCGGATCGCGGGGGGCGGCGGTGGCGAGCGCGGTTGGGGGCAACCGCCAGCCGATGCGGATCACAGCAGCAGGCTTCCGCTCTGCTGGGTGCCGGGGGTGCGGCGCCAGAACAGCAGCAGCCCGATGATCCACAGGAAGGCGATGCCGTCGCCGAAGTTGGACAGGTTGATCCAGGTCATCGGGTGGGCGGCGGCGAGCTGCTGCAGGTAGGTCTTGGCGAGCTCGGTGATCACCCCCAACGCCACCCCGCCGGCCAGTGCCAGCGCCAGGCTCTCGAGGCGCCCGGTCAGGGCCGCCGCCAGCGCCTGGATCACGACCAGGGTGAGGATGTACGAGTTGAGCCCCAGGCTCGGGGCCAGCAGGATGCCGGCGATGGCCCCGGTGGCCCCGCCCATCGCCCATGACGCCGCCGTCACCCAGGTGACGTGGATGCCCACCAGGGTGGCGGCGTCGCGGTTGTTCGACACCGCCCGGATGGCGATCCCGAAGCGGGTTCGCGCGTAGAAGAGCGACATCGCCACCGCCAGGGCGAGGGTCACCACGACGATCCCGATCTCGTCGTTGCCGATGAAGATGCTGCCGACGCGGTGGCTGCCGGTGGGGAACAGCGAGCCCACCGGGCGGGTGACGGCCCCGTTGAAGACGATCAGCGCCGCGCTCTGGAGGACGTAGACGATGCCCAGGGTGGCGATGATGCGGACCAGGTACGACTGCCGCGCCAGCGGCCGCATCACCAGCAGGTCGATCACCACCCCCAGGGCGATCCCCACCAGCACCGCGACCAGGAGGGCCAGCGCCGGGATGCCGCCGATGCTCGGCAGGTGGTGGTCGAGGAGGGTGGCGAAGACGTAGGTCGCCAGCATCGCCATCGCCCCGTGGGCGAAGTTGATGATGCCGGTGCCCCGGTAGACGGCGACCACCCCCGCCCCGAGCAGGGCGAAGACCGCCCCCTGGACGACACCGAACACGAGGGTGGTGAGCAGCAGGTCCACCGCTCGAACTCCTCCCTTGGGAACCGTCCTACAGTATGAAGACGGGTTCCCGCGGGGTTTGCTTGCGGCCGTCCTGACCGATAGGTCCCCTGGGCCCGAGGCTGCGGCGAGGGGGGGATGGAGGGTTTCGATGCGTCTTCGCCGTCAGGTCGGGGGACGGCTGGGGGAGCCGCTCCAGACCGGCATCCCGGTGGTGCCGGAGCGCTGGCGGCTGCGGGCGTTGGTGATCACGGCGGTGGCCTGCGCGGCGATCCTGCTGATCGCCATCGTGGTGGGGCTCACCCATCGGTGATCCGGCGGCGGTGATGCTGACCATCGCCGGCCGGCGGCAGCCGGGCCAGGCGGGGAGCTACCCGGTCCGCAATCCCGTCCGCCCGGTCGAGATCGTCTGCCAGGCCCCGGCCGCGTCGCCGGCGCAGCTCGACGCCGCGGTGGCGGGCGCCCGGGCCGCGGCCGGCGCCTGGGCGGCGAGATCACTCGAGGGGCGGGCCGAGCTGCTGATCGCCGCGGCGGCCGAGGCGGAGCGGGTCGCCGCCGCCGCTGACCTGCCCCGGCTGCTCACCCGCGAGCACGGCAAGGTGCTCGCCGAGGCCCAGCTGGAGCTGGCGACGATCGCGGGGATCACCCGCGCCTATACCGCCCTCGCGGCGGGAGCCCTCGCCGACGAGCGGCTCGCCAACTCCGCCGGGGCCACGGTGGTCAGCCGGGAACCGCAGGGCGTGGTCGCCGCCATCCTGCCCTTCAACTGGCCGGTGGCGGTGATGCTCAACAAGGTGGTGCCCGCGCTGCTTGCCGGCAACGCGGTGGTGGTCAAGACGCCGCCCACCTGTCCGGCGACGGTGCTGACCGTCGCCGCCGCGCTGTCGGGTGCGCTGCCGGACGGCGTGCTCAACACCGTCAACGGGCCCGGTCCCGAGCTGGGTGAGGCGCTGGTCTCACATGCCGGCGTCGACATGGTCTCGCTGACCGGGGGCGGCGCCACCGGTCGCCGGGTGATGGCGGCGGCGGGGGCGCGGCTGGCGCCGGTGGTGCTCGAGCTGGGTGGCAACGACGCCGCCATCGTCCTTCCCGACTTCGGGATCGACGAGGCGCTGGCGCGCCAGCTGATCGACGCCGCCTTTGTCACCAGCGGCCAGGTCTGCATGGCGGTCAAGCGGGTCTACGTCCCCGCGGCGCGGCGGGCGGAGATGGTCGCGGCGCTGGTGGCGGCGTCGGAGCACACCGTCGCCGGCGACGGGCTGGCCCCCGAGGTCACCCTCGGTCCGGTGCACAGCGACCGTGGCCGCCGCTTCGCCGAGACCCTGCTCGCCGACGCCGAGTCCGCCGGGGCGCGAGTCGTTCGCACCGGGACCGTCCGCGCCGCGGACGCCGGGAGCGGTGGCTACCTGATGCGACCCGCCATCGTCGACGGGGTCGAGCCCGGCGCGGCGGTGGTGCGCGAGGAGCAGTTCGCGCCGGTGCTGCCCGTCCTCGCCTATCGCGATCTCGACGACGCGGTGGCGCAGGCGAACGACACGCAGTTCGGCCTCTGCGCCTCGGTGTGGAGTCACGACGACGACCTCGCCCACACTGTCGCCCGGCGGCTCGAGGCAGGCACGGTGTTCATCAACGCCCACGGCATGCTGGCGATGGATCCCGCCGCCCCCTTCGGAGGATGGAAGCAGTCGGGGCTCGGGCGCGAGCTCGGCGTCGAGGGCATCCGCGCCTTCACCCGCAGCCGCACCCTGGTGCAGCGGCGGGCGGCCGGCCGCTGACACCCGGTCGGCGCAACCGATCGCTCAGCGCGACGCCGACTCCCGGACTCGCGGCAGGGAGTAGAGCTCGACCGCGTTCTCGCCGAAGATGCGGCGCCGCTGCATCTCGGTCAGCGACGCGGTGGCCTCGGCGAGCTCCTCGGTCACCCCGGGAAACTTCGCGTCGGGGTGGGGAAAGTCGGATGCCCAGATGATCCGGTCGGCGCCGCAGAGCGGGCTACGAGCGGTGGGCGCGAGGAACTCCTCGTCGGCGTCGAAGGAGATCCAGCACTGCCGGCGGAAGTACTCCGACGGCATCAGGGAGAGGTGCGGCACGTCCCAACCGAAGACCTCTTTGTGATGGTCGAGACGCTCCAGCCACGGCACCAGCCAGCCGCCGTTGGCCTCGAGGAAGATGCACCGCAGGGTGGGGAACCGCTCCAGCACGCCGCCGCTGATCAGATAGGTGGCGGTCAGCATCATGTCGAAGGGGTTGGCGATCGCCTGGCTGAAGTAGATGTTCCCCAGCCCGACCGATTGACCCACCTGCGCCATGTCGGCGTCGAAGGACACCGTGGCCAGGCCGAGCGAACGGCAGGTGCCCGGGACGTCGGCAAGCAGGTACGGGTGGAACCCGACGGGGAGTCCGGTCTCCTCGCAGGCGCGCCACAGCGGGTCGTACATCGGATCACACAGCCGGGTGCCCTCCACCATCGGGTTCGGCCGCAGGAACACCGCCACGTGACCGAGCTCCCGACAGTGGTGGATCTCACGGACGGCGAGCTCGACCTCCTGCTGCGGGACCACGCCGACGGCGAAGAGGCGGTCGGGTGCGTGGGCGCAGTAGTCGGCGATCCAGCCGTTGTAGGCGGCCGCCTGAGCGGCGGCGAAGTCCGGGTCGGCGATCCCGGCGATGCCGAGCATGATGGTGGGGTAGATCACGCTCTGCTGGATCCGGTCCGGGACCAGCGCCTCCAGCCGCGCTCCCGGCAGGAACGCCCCCGGCTGCACCTCCGTGTAGCGCATGCCGCCGAAGAGCGCCCGCTGCTGGTCCTGGTTCGACATCCCGGCGGTCCCCGCCATCGCCATGTAGTTCGCCATGTAGCGACGGCCGTCGAAGACGCACCACTCCTGTCCGTCGCCGTCGGTCTCGATGTGCCAGATGCGCTGGTGATACCTCTCGGGCGCATAGTCCACCAGGGCGGTCGGCGGTTCGAGGACGTGACCGTCCGCGTCCACGATGCGGAAGTCGGCAAGCCCAATGTACCAGTCAGCAGTCATGGCTCAGGCATCCCTACCATGTGATCGGGCACAGACAACGACACGAGGCTCTGTGGCATGCCCGACACCGCCGACATCCGCCTCACCGACCGCGAGGCGATCCGTGAGCTGCGCGCCCGCTACACGCACTACTACGACGACCGGCGCCTGGACGACTTTCTCGAGCTGTTCACCGAGGACGCGGTGCTGCAGCTCGGCATTCTCGGTCCTGCCCGCGGACGCGAGCAGATGCGCCGGTCGCTGGAAGGGCCGATGAGGGAGGCCGCGTTCGCGGTCCACTTCACCTCCGATGAGATCACCGAGTTCACCGGCGACGACGAGGCCGTCGGCCGCGCGCGCTTCAGCATCCACTATGGGCGCCGGCCGAACATCGAGGGAGCCGGGACCTACCACGACGTCTACCGGCGGACCGAGGGCCGCTGGCGTTTCGCCAGCCGCACCATGGAGTTCTTCTACATGGGTGAGCGCGCTCACCAGTGGCCTCCCACCCCGCCGCCGCAGGGTTGACGGTTGCTGCCCGCGCGGCGAGCCCGGCGGCTGCTCACGGCGCGTCGAAGACCAGGGGGAGGCAGCGCAGACCCCTCACTGTGGGATTGAGAGCCCGCTCGACCTCGGCCTCGGGATCGAAGTGGAGTCGGTGGAATCGCTCCAGCATCATGGTGGTGGTGATCCGCCCCTCCAGGCGCGCGAGCTGGGCTCCCAGGCAGAAGTGCACGCCGATGGCGAAGGCGAGGTGGGGATTGGGGTTGCGCCGCACGTCGAAGCGGTCGGCGGCGGGGAAGATCTCCGCGTCCCGGTTGGCGGATCCGTAGAGGACCAGCACCTTGGTGCCGGCCGCGATCCTGCTGCCCGCCAGCACCACCTCGCGGGTGGTGGTGCGGTAGAGGCCCTGCACCGGCGTGTCCCATCGCAGCGCTTCCTCGATGTACGAGGGAATCAGACCGCGGTCGGCCTGCACCGCTGCCAGTGCCTCGGGATGCTGGAGCAGGGCGAGCGTGCCGTTGCCGATGAGGTTGGTGGTGGTCTCGTGTCCCGCGACCAGCAGCAGGAAGAGCAGGGTGACGAGCTGGCCGGCATCAGGGACCGCCTCCGCTTTCACCAGCAGCTGGCTGACGAAGTCGTCACGTGGATGGCGGCGTCGCGTCTCGATCAGCTCGCGGAAGTAGGTGTCGAACTCGGCGAGGCTCTCGCCCATGCGGTCGCTCTGGCCGTAGGCGCCGCCACCGAGGGCGGCCACCGCGTCGTCGGACCAGCGCTTGAAGTCGTCGCGCCGATCGAGGTCGACGCCCATGATCTCCGCGATCACGGTGACGGGAAGCGGATGGGCGAGGTCGCCGACGACGTCGATGTGGCCGGTCGGCGCCACCCGGTCGAGAAGCTGTGCGGTGATGGCGCGGATGTGTTCCTCCATCGCCGCCACCATGCGCGGGGTGAAGGCCCGGTTGACCAGTCCACGCAGGGCGGTGTGCTCCGGCGGGTCGCTGGTGATCATGGTGGTGTTGGCCACCGCCGGCATGACCTCGCGGGTGTTGCCCAGGCGGGACGAGAAGGTGCCGGGATCACGCAGCACCGTCTCGACATCGCGGTAGCGGCTGACGGCGACGAACTCCTCCACCCATGCCACCGGTTGCTCGCGCCGCAACCAGTCGTAGTGCGGGTAGGGATCGACCATCACCTCGGTCGCGAAGGGGCTGTAGGCGGTGGCCTCGCTCAAGTCGCTCCTTGCTCCATCCGGGAGCGGCCGGCGCAGCGTCCGGGATGTCGCGGGTACCATACCGCGGCGCATGCATCGCCGTAGACGGCGACGGCGTCGCGCAGGGAGGTGCTCCGGTGCATGATGGGGTGGTGGTGGTCGACAGCGACGGTCACCTGGTGGAGCACTCGACCGTGTACGACGGCCGCATCGACCCGCGTCACCTCGAGCACGCCCCGCGGGTGCTTCGCATGGAGGACGGGCGGCAGGGTTTCAGCTTCTTCGGCATGCCCCCCGGCCGCGGCGACTTCGGACCGGGCGACGCCATCACGCCCGGTGGCCTGCTGCAGCCGCGCATGCTCGACTGGGACGAGGGCCAGCCCGGGGGTTTCGACCCGCAGCGGCGGCTCGCCGACATGGACGTCGAGGGCATCGACGCCGCCGTGCTCTTCCCCACCCTCGGCCTGTTTCTCTCCCTGGTCCCCGAGGCCGAGGCGGCGGTGGCGATCGCCCGCGTCCTCAACGACCGGGCCCTCGAGTACTGCGCCGCCGACCGCACCCGGCTCTTCCCCGTCGGCGTGCTCCCCCTCAAGGACGTGGCCGCCGCGGTGACCGAGCTGCAGCGGTGCGCCGGGGCCGGCTTCGCCGCTGTCGTCGTCCGTCCCAACCCCGATCCGATCACCCAGCGGCATCTCGACGACCCGGCCCACGACCGGCTGTGGCACGCGGCGGAGGAGGCCGGGATCACCGTGTGCGTGCACGAGGGAGTCAATCCCCTGCTGCCGTTCGCCGGGCTCGAGCGCTGCCCGACGATGTTCGACTGGCACTGTGTCTCCCATCCCTTCGAGCAGATGCTGGCCATGCTCGGCCTGATGCGGGCCGGGGTGATGGAACGTCATCCGTCGCTCCGCTTCGGATTCATGGAGGCCAACTGCGGCTGGGTGCCCTACTGGCTGGAGCGGATGGACAGCAACTGGCACAACCTCGGCTCGCGGGCACCGGAGATCCGCCGTCCGCCGTCGGAGTACTTCCGGCGCCAGTGCGCGGTGACGTGCGAAGCCGACGAGCAGGCAACGGCGATGGTGTGCGAGGTGGTCGGCGACAGCCACGTGATGTGGGCCTCGGACTATCCGCACTTCGACGCCGAGTTCCCGGGCGCGGTGGCAGAGATGTTCGAGCGCGGCGACCTGTCGTCCGAGCGCCGGGCCCGGGTGATGGGCGCGAACGCCATCGACTTCTTCCGCCTTCCCCTGCGGGCCACAACCGAACCGCTGTCCAGCTCACGCTAGGCTTCCTCATGACGGCGGCGCGCCGGTGCGGACTGCCGTCGCCGTCACGGCCTGCCAGCCGCCGTCGACCACCAGGTTCTGCCCGGTGATGTAGCGGGAGTGCGGCCCCATCAGGAAGAGCACGGCGTCGGCCTGCTCGTCGGCGCTCGACCAGCGTCCCATCGGAGCGGGCATGTCGCGGTACATCGCCGGGTCGGAGCGCTTGATCGCGTCGTGCATCGGGGTGGCGACGAAGTGCGGGCTGGTGCAGTTGACCCGCACGTGGCGCGACGCGTACTCCGCCGCCAGCCGGACGGTGAGGGCCACCACCGCCCGCTTGGCGACCACGTAGCCAAGTCCCGCCTCGGGCACGTTCGCGCGGGCGTGGGCCAGCGCCACGTGGTCGTCGGCGTCGAGCAAGCCGTCCTCGACACTGAGGGCGAGGTCGTGCAGCGCCGCCACCGACGAGATGTTGACCACCGCGCCACCCGCAGGCATCTGTGGCAGCAGCCGCTGGCAGATGCGGCGCACCGCCAGGAAGTCGACCGCGACCACCGTCTCGGTCGTCTGCTGCAGCGGCGACACCCCGGCCGCGTTGCACACGAAGTCGACCGGGTGCGGGTCGAGGGTCAGACAGGCCGCGTCGGTGGCGGCGGCGTCGGCGAGGTCGACGCGCAGCGGTTCGAACCAGGGCGAGGGCCCGTCGTCCTGCTCGCGGACATCGAACGAGGTGACGTGGACGCCGCGCCGCAGCAACTGGGTGACCACCGCGCGGCCGATGCCCGAGGCGCCCCCGGTGACCAGGGCGCGCTTGCCGCTGAAGAAGTGGGCGTCGCCGGTCATCAGGGGTCTCGTTGCGGCGAGACGGCGTCGTCGGCCAGGGCGGCACGACCGCGGCGGACCATGCGCAGGAGATCGGCGGGACCACTGTCGTGCGCGGGCCTGAGCGACAGGCGGCTCAGGTGCATGCCGAGGGGAAGGCGGCAGATGAAGGCGACCACCTCGGCGACGTCGGCGGCATCGAGGAAGCCGACCGGATCGGGATGCGGCAGCCGTGACGCCTCCTCCGCCCCGCGAAGCACGGCGGCGGTGACGGCGGAGTCGCCCTCGGCGATGGTGCGGGCATGGAACGGCGTGTCGACCGAACCGAGGATCAGCGCGGAGCAGGCGATGCCCTCGTCCTGCAGCTCGGTGTCGACCGACTCCGACAACCCGACCAGGCCGTGCTTGCTGGCCGAATAGGCGGCGAGGTACGGGTAGCCCTCCTCCGCCGATCGCGAGGCGAGGTTGACGATGCGCCCGCCGCCGCGCCGGCGCAGGTGCGGCAGCACCGCGTGGATGGCGGCGAAGGCGCCGCCGAGGTTGGTGCCGATCACCTCGTCCCAGCCGGCCATGTCGGTGCTCTCGAGAGAGCGGAAGACGCCGACGGCGGCGCTGTTGACCAGGACGTCGACGCCGCCCCAGCGGCCGGCGGCCGCATCGACGGCGTCGCCCACCGCCCCGGGATCACGCAGGTCGGCGACAAGCGCCACCGCCTCACCTCCGGCCTGCTCGATCATCGTCGCCGTCTCCTGCAGGGTGACGTCGGTGCGCCCGAGCAGCGCCACCCGCATGCCGTCACCCGCCAGCGCCACCGCGATGGCGCGGCCCAGGCCGCTGCCGGCGCCGGTGACCACCGCCACCAGGCCGTCGAGCTCGCGCAGCGGCACCTCACCGCTCTCCGTAGACGATGACGCTGCGGGCCACCTCGCCCGCCTCCATCGCCCGAAAGGCGTCGTTGACCTCGTCGAGGGCGATCCGGCGGGTGACGAGCCGGTCGAGGTCGAGCCGGCCGGCGCGATAGAGCTCGACCAGCCGGGGGAAGTCGCGATCGGGGTCGGTGGAGCCGTAGATGCAGCCCTGCACCGTCTTGGCGTCGACGAACAGCTCGAGGGCGCCGAAGCACACCTGGTCGTCGGCTCGCCCCGCTCCCACCAGGGTGGTCATGCCGCCGCGCCGGGTCATCGCGAAGGCGGCCCTGATGGTTGCCGCGGAGCCGACCACCTCGAAGGCGTGGTCGGCTCCGCGACCGCCGGTGAGCTCGCGGACCGCGGCGACCTCGTCACCCCCGGCGATAACGGTGTCGGTCGCCCCCAGCGCCGCCGCCAGCTCGACCTTGGCGGCGACGCGGTCGACGGCGATGATGCGCAGCGCGCCGGCGAGGCGCGCGCCCTGCACCACGCACAGCCCGACACCTCCGCATCCGACCACCGCGACGGTGGCACCGGCGGGCACCCGGGCCGAGTTGACGACGGCACCCACGCCGGTGGCCACCGAGCAGCCGACCAGGGCGGCGATCTCCATGGGGACAGAGGCGTCGATGCGCACCACCGCCCGCTCCAGCACCAGCGTCTCCTCACCGAACGTCGCCCCCACCAGTCCGGCATGAACCTGGCGGCCGTCGCAGGTCCCGTAGGGCGCGGAGAAGGCGTCGGCCATGCCGCGCTCACAGAGCACCGGCTGGCCGGCCAGGCACCATGGGCAGGAGCGGCAGGGTGGGATCCACGAGAGGATGACGTGGTCGCCCGGGCGCACCCGAGTCACCCGCGAACCGACCTCGGTCACCACCCCGGCGCCCTCGTGGCCGAGAACCGACGGGACCTGCGCCGGCAGCGTGCCGTTCTGCATGGAGAGGTCGCTGTGGCAGACGCCGCTGGCGGCGAGCCGCACCCGCACCTGCTCGGCACCGCACGGTGCGAGCTCGACATCGTCGATCCGCAGAGGCTCGCCGATCTGGTGCAACACCGCCGCTCGTGTCATCGAGATCCCAATCGCCGGCCGCTCGCTGCAGCTAGAACCGCACCGGCAGCGCCGTCGGTGAGCGGAAGGCGAAGCCGTGGATGTGCGGGTCGCCGTCGTCCGCCACCAGCCGCAGCCCGGGCAGCCGCCGCAGTAGCGAGGCCACCGCCAGCCGCGTCTCCATCCGGGCGAGATGCATCCCCAGGCAGCGGTGGGGACCGTGGCCGAAGGTCACATGCGGCCGCGGCTGCCGCGACACGTCGAAACGGTCGGGATCCGGATAGCGGCGCTCGTCGCGGTTGGCGGCGCCGACGCAGACACCCATGCGCGATGCCGCGGCGATGGGGATCCCGGCGAGCTCGGTGTCCTCGATGGCGGTGCGCACCACCATCATGATCGGCGCCTCCCAGCGGAGCCCCTCCTCGACCGCCGTGTCGAGTAGCTCGGGGTCGGTGCGCACCGCGGCCAGCTGGTCGGGATGGGTGAGCAGGGCGAAGAGCAGGTTGCCGAGCGAACGGTAGGTGGTCTCGACTCCGGCGGGCAGCAGGAGCAGCAGGGTCGAGAAGATCTCCTCGTCGCTCAGCCGGCGTCCGTCGACCTCCGCCGCCGCCAGGTCGCTGATGAGGTCGTCGGCGGGCGCGCGGCGCCGCTCGGCGAGCACGCCGGCGAAGTAGGTGCGCAACGCCGTCGACGCGGCGATGCCGCGATCCCAGCAGGTGGTGACGCTGAGCAGCTCGATCGACCATCGCTGGAAGCGCGGATAGTCGGCCATCGGCAGGCCGAGGATGCGCGCGATCACCTGCACCGGGAAGGCGAAGGTGAACTCACGGACAAGGTCGGCGCCTCCGCGATCGGCGAAGCGGTCGACGAGGTCGTCGACGACCACCTGGATCAGCTCGCTCTCCCAGCGTGTCAACACCTGGGCGCGGAAGGCATGCGAGACGAGACGCCGGTGGACGAGGTGGTCGGGGGGATCCATCTCCAGCAGGCTCCGGCCCATCACCGGCCCGAGAATCTCCGAGTACACGCTCGGGGAGAAGTGGCGGTCGTCGATGAGCACCTGCGCCGCCTCGTCATAGCCGTAGACGGAGAACTGCTCCACCGCCATCGGAACGCTGGCCACCCCGCCGATGGGAACAGGGCCGCGATGCACGGGGTGCTGGCGCCGCAACCGGTTGACGACCGGATAGGGGTCGCGGACATCGCCGACGACGGTGTCCTGCAGCTCGAAGGGGTCGAACGGCGCCGGCTGCACCCCGATCACGCCGCGCCGCCGTCCTGACCCGCTTCGACACCCGACCCGCTGCCTGCCGCCTGCGCGCCTCCGGGGACCGCCACCGTCTCGGTATCGACGTCGGAGCGGAGCAGGCGACCCGGCATGGCACCGGTGAAGGCGCCATCCCGGACGATCTCGCCACCGTTGACGAGGACATGGCGGATTCCCACCGCGTCCGCGTACAGCCGGGGCGCGCCCGCGGGCAGGTCGTGGCGGGTGCGCTCGGGGCCGTGTCCAACTTCGCCGGGATCGAAGACCACGATATCCGCGCGCCATCCCTCGCTGAGCCTGCCGCGCCCACGCAACCCGTAGAGGCGCGCCGGTACGTCGGTGAGCTGGTGCACCGCCTCCTCGAGGCTCAGCAGCCCGCGATCGCGGACGGCGTTGCCCAGCAGCGAGGTGGAGTAGATGGCGCCGCACATCATGTCGAGGTGGGCGCCGGAGTCGGAGCCGCCGACGATGGTGCGCGGATCCCGCCACACCTCGGCGCGCAGGCGCCAGTCCTCGTCGCTGCCGGTGGTGTCGGGCGGGCTGATGCCGGTGCGCAGCTCGTCGGCGACGACGATGTCGAGGAGCGCGTCGAACGGCTCTTTGCCGAGCTCGCCGGCGACACTGCCGACGCTCCGTCCGGCAAGGGCCTGGTTCTTCTCGGCGAAGGTCTCGACGAGCTCCAACCGGCCCCAGTTGGACAGTCCGCGGAGGATGCCCGCCTCGGGCGAGGCGGCCCCCTCGGCGAGGCGGCGGCGCACCGCCGGATCACTCAGTGCCTGCATGCGCTCGGCCACCGGCCGCGACATCACCTGGCGCCATCCCGGCAGGGCATCGAGGATGAAGCCGGAGAGGAACGACAGGCGGACGCGCATCGAGTGAGGCAGGGTCAGGGCGATCACCCGCGCCCCCCGCTCCGCCGCGCGGGTCGACGCATCGAGCTGGTGGACGTGGGCGTCGGGGTTGGCGGCGCTGACCCCGAGAACGTTCCAGTTGACCGGACGGTTGCCCGCCAGTGAGATCGACGCCATCAGCTCGACCTCCTCGGGTGTGAAACCGGAGAGGCAGCCGGGGAGGATGAGCTCGAGGGTCGTCCCGGGGTGATCACCAACCACCGCCGCCAGCGCGAGCATCTCCTCGGCCGCCGCCAGCCGCGAGGGAACCGGGTTGCTGTCCCAGTCGCTATGGGTCGGCGACTGCGACGTCGAGAACCCGAGGGCACCGTCCGAGATCGCCCGGTGGAGCAGCCGGGCCATCTCCTCGATCTGCCGCTCGCTGGCACGCTCCGCGGTGGCGGCGTCGCCCATCACCACCCGCCGCACCGCCGAGTGACCCGCGAGAAAGCCGGCGTTGACGGCGATGCGACCCTGCAGCCGGTCGAGCCAGCCGCCGAAGGATGTCCAGTCCCAGTCGAGACCCGTCTGCAGCGCCTCCAGCGGCATGCCCTCGACCCGCGCCAGCATGCGCATCAGGTAGGCGGCGTGCTCGCGCCCGGCGGGTGCCAGGCTGAAGCCGCAGTTGCCGCCGATGACGGTGGTGACCCCGTGCAGCGGCGACGGGCTGGCGAAAGGATCCCAGAAGAGCTGGGCGTCGTAGTGGGTGTGGATGTCGACGAAACCGGGGGCGACCACCAAGCCGTTCGCGTCGAGGCGCTGCCGCGCCGGCTCGTCGATGTCGCCGACCGCGACGATGCTGCCGTCGCGGATGCCGACATCCCCCCGAAACCCGGATGCACCGGTGCCGTCCACCACCGTCCCGCCGCGGATGAGAAGGTCGAGCATGCCGTCGTCTCCTGGTGACCGTCAGGGCAACGGAAAGCGGAAGAGTCGCGCCGCGTTCTCGCAGGTGATGGCGCGGATCTCGTCGTCGGGGAGGGCGCCGAACCGCTGCTCGACCAGCAGCTGGGTGTCGGGCCAGGTGGTGTCGGCGTGGGGGAAGTCGACGTCGACCATGATCCGGTCGACGCCGATGCGGTGCCGCAGCGGCACCAGTGAGGGATCATCGATGGTGCAGAACCAGAAGTTGCGCTGCAGCACCTGCGACGGCGACAAGTCGGTGCCGTGCCACGCGTTTTCGCCTTGGGCGGAGTGGGTCATCACGTAGTCGAGGCGGTCCAGCAGCATCGGCACCCAGCCGATGCCACCCTCGGACATGGCGATGCGGATCTCGGGAAAGCGCACCGGCACCAGCGACCACAACCAGTCGGCGGCGCAGACCAGGGCGTTGACGGAGAAGAGGGTGGTGATCTCCTCGAGCGGCGCTCCCGGCGAGCTGACCGGCGTCCAGAACGAGGAGCCGGTGTGCAGGCAGATCACCGTCTGCGTCTGCTCGCAGGCGCGCAGCAGCGGGTCCCAGTGGCCGCTGTGCATCGAGGCAAGCCCCAGGTGGGCGGGGTTCTCGGGGAAGCTGAGCGCGCGAAACCCGCGGGCGGCGTTGCGTCGCACCTCCTCGGCTGCCACCTCGGGATCGGAGAGCCAGGGAATCTGGAGCGGGATGATGCGCTGGGGATAGCTGCCCGCCCAAACCTCGGCGTGCCAGTCGTTCCACGCGCGCACGCAGGCGAGGCCGAGCGCCTGGTCGCGGCTCTGGGAGAAGACGCTGCCGGCGAACCCGGCGATGAGCGAGGGGAAGCACACCGATGCCCAGATGCCGGCGAGGTCCATGTCGCGGATGCGGGCGTGGATGTCCCAGCAGCCGCGGCGCATCTGGTCGAAGCGCGCCGGCTCCATCGACCACTCCTCGATCGGCCGCCCGGCGACGGCGTTGAGCCCGATGTTGGGATAGAGCTTGTCCTCGTAGAGCCAGGCCTGCGAGCCGTCCTCGCCCTCGATCACCCGTGGCGCGCCTCCGGCAAGCGGCGCCGGGATGCGTCCCGCGAAGAGGTCGGGAGGCTCGATCAGGTGGTCGTCGACGGAGACGATGGTGTAGCGCGCCGGCCGTGGCTCGGGGTCGGCGAGCAGCGTGACCGAGCCCATCACCGGCGCCTCCGGGATCACGATGCACGCTCCGGGCGGCTCGACCCGTGGCTCGGGGTCAGCAGCGCGACACGGCAGAAACCCCAGAGATATTCACCGACCTCGGCGGGATCGTCGTCGACCTGGCCGAGGATGATCGCCTGCAGATTGGCGATCACCAGGTGGAGCACGGTGACGGCGTCACGACCGGCGTCGCCGGCGCGCACCACCCCGAGCTCCATGGCGGCGGCGAGCTCGCTGCGCAGCAGCTCGACGAACGGTTCGAGGACGGCGCGCAGCTCCGCCGGGCGCTGCTCGGCGAGTCGCAGGTGCTCGCGCACCATCACGCTCATGTAGGCACGCTGCTGCGGGGTGCGGGCCATGATGGCAAACAGTCCGGCGACGCAGGTTCGCAGCCGCTCCGCCGACGGCGTCTGCATCTCCACCATGGCGGCGAGCGCCTCCGCGCCGCGCCGGTTGTCCTCCTCGAAGAGGGCGAGGAGCACGTCATCCTTGCCGGCGAAGTGGCGGTAGAAGCTTTTCAGCGAGATGCCGGCCCGGTCCACCACCTGCTGGACGGTGAAGGCCGGGCTGCCGGTCTCGGCGGCGAGGTCACGGGCCGCCTCCACCGCGCGCGACGCGCCGGCGATGCCGCGGACCCGCGCCGGCCCCAGCGACCGGACGACCGCCCGCTGCTGCCAGGAGTGGAGAGCAGCGCTATCTTGAACAGAGAACGCCATTCTCCGGCGATGGTGGACCACCGGGACGGCGCTTGGCAAGGGCGCCTCCGGGCGGGGCAGCGGCGGGCGGGTGAGGCGGGCCGGACGTGATCATCGGCGAGGGCGAGGCGGTGGTGCGGCGGGCGCCCGACGAGGTGCTCGAGTTCGTCATGGACCTGGAGCGCTACCGGCAGGCGGACCGGAAGATCGGCGCCATCGCCTCGCTCCGGCGAACCGGGGATGTGGCCGAGGCCCGCTTCCGGGCGCGCATGCTCGGCCTGCCCGGGCCGATGGTCACCCAGGTGCTCCGCCTGACCCCGGGACAGCGGATCGACGTTCGCAACGCGCCGTCGTGGCTCGACCGGCTGATGGCCTTCGAGGGTGTGATCACCTGCGAGCCGGCCTGTGGGGGGACCCGCGTCTATCACCGCGAGGCGTTCGAGCTCCGCCGACCGCTGTCCTGGCTCCTCGGCCCCGTCCTGCAACGGTGGCTCCGCCACGACACCGCCGCCGAGGTGGCGCGGATGCAGGAGCTGTTGGAGCGTGCGCCCGCGTCGACTGAGCGGGTTCAGCGACCGATGAACTGAGGTGGCCGGCGCTCCATGAAGGCGACCATCCCCTCGCGCAGGTCGGCGCTGGAGGTGTTGAGCGCGACCGCCATCGCCTCGTCGAGCAGCGACTGGTCGAGCGACGACTCCAGTGAGCGGTTGAGCAGCGTCTTGCTGAGACCGAGCGCGCGAGTCGGTCCCTTGGCGAGCCGCTGCGCCCAGGCGCCGGCCTCGTCGAGCAGGGCGACCCGGCTGGTGACCAGCTGCGCCAATCCCCAATCGAGCGCCTGCTCGGCGCCGAGGTCGTCAGCCAGGAGGATCAGCTGCTTGGCGCGCCCGAGACCGATCAGACGCGGCAGCAGGAATGCCCCCATCGCGTCCACCACCAGTCCTCGACGCGCGAAGACCTCGATCAGCCGCGCACCCTCGGCCATCACCACCAGGTCGCAGGCGAGCGCGAGGTGCGCGCCCATGCCCGCGGCCGGTCCGGCGACGGCGGCGACGGTGGGCTTGTCGAACTCCCACAGGGTGCGGATCAGGCGCTGCGAGCCACTGCGCAGCGTCTCGTTCACCGCGCGCGAATCGATACCCGGTGGTGACGGAGACGGACTCGGCGGCGCCGGGGCTGAGGTGGTCGGCGTGTCGCTGCGGCCTCCCCCACCGGACAGGTCGGCTCCGCTGCAGAAGGCATCTCCGGCCCCGGTGAGCAGCACCGCCCGCACCCCCGCATCCGCGCGCGCGGCGTCGAGCGCGGCGAGCAGCGCGTCGCGCGACCCCGTGTCCAGGGCGTTGCGACGCTCCGGGCGGTTGATGGTGATGCGCGCCACACCGTCGTCGACTTCCACAAGGATGCCGGATTCGCTCACGCGTTCACCCTCGCACCGGACACCGACCGGCGTACACGACCACACCGCGGGCGGTCCCCACAGCGGGCTATAGTGTCGCAGACCCAGCCAGGCACCTGGTTTCGGTGCGCGGGTCGCTGCGGCACCGGCCGCCGCAACGCCTCTGGCCGGACCAGTGGTGGAGGGTGATCAGGTGGACCGCCGGTGCGCTGTGGTCGGCGTCGCGGAGTCGGAGTTCGGGACGGTGCCGAACAAGACCGCGTTTCAGCTGCAGGTGGATGCGGCGACCGCAGCCCTCGAGGACAGCGGGCTGCAGCGCGACGACATCGACGGCCTCTTCTCCTGCGGTGGACCGATGATGTATCCGCTGGAGCTGGGTGAGTACCTCGGCATCAGCCCGCGATACATCGACTCCACCCAGGTCGGCGGATCGACGTGGGAGCTGTTTGTTCAGCACGCCGTCGCCGCGCTGCAGGTCGGCCAGATCGAGGTGGCGCTGCTGGTCTACGGCTCGACCGCCAAGTCGGACTTGAAGCGTGGGGTGCGGTTCGGCGACATGCCCCCGGCCGGCCGCGGACCGGGGCAGTTCGAGAACGTCCATGGTCCGACCCTGATCAGCAAGTACGCGATGGCCGCCATGCGCCACATGCACGAGTTCGGCACCACCAGCGAGCAGCTGGCGCGGGTGTCGGTCGACACCCGCTACAACGCCTCGCTCAACCCGCTGGCGACCTATCGCGACCTCATCACCGTCGAGGACGTGCTCGACAGCCGCATGATCGCCGACCCGCTGCACCTGCTCGACTGCTGCATCCGCAGCGACGGCGGCGGCGCGGTCATCCTCACCACCGAGGAGCGCGCCCGGTCCTGCCGCAAGCGGCCGGTCTGGGTGCTGGGCACCGCCGGTGCGCAGAGCCATCTCAGCATGTCGCAGTGGCCCGACTTCACCGACCTGGTGGCGCGGCGCTCCGCCGCAGAGGCGTTGGCGAAGGCCGGGGTCGGCATCAACGACATCGACGTCTTCGAGCTCTACGACTCCTTCACCATCACCGTGCTGCTCACCCTCGAGGCGCTGGGCCTCTGCGGGCGGGGCGAGAGCGGCGCCTTCGTCTCCGACGGCAAGCTGCGGGTCGGCGGCTCGCTGCCCACCAACACCGACGGCGGCGGCCTCTCCTGCAACCAGCCGGGGATGCGCGGGCTCTTCCTGCTCATCGAGGCCGCCCGGCAGCTGCGCGGCGAGGCGGGTGAACGCCAGGTGCAACCCCGGCCGGAGCTGGCCCTCTGCAACGGCACCGGTGGCTACCTGTCGTCGTGTGGCACCGTGGTCCTGGGAGTCGACTGATGGCGGCGTGGTACCTGCCCATTCCCGACTCGGAGTCCGAGCCCTTCTGGAACGCCGCGGCCGAGGGCCGTCTCGTCTACCAGCACTGCCGCTCCTGCGGTAACGACTACCACTATCCACGAGCGCGCTGTCCGCACTGCTGGAGCGACCAGGTCGAATGGCGTGACGCCAGCGGGCGCGGCACCGTCTACACCTACAGTGTGGTGCGTCAGAATCCGATGCCACCCTTTCGCGAGCGGGTGCCGTACGCGGTCGGCATCGTGGAGCTCGAGGAGGGCCCGCGGATGATGAGCGCCCTGGTCGAGGCGCGCCCCGAGGACATCCGCATCGGCCTTCCGGTGGAAGTGGTGTTCGAGCGTGAGGGCGGCGACGACGGCATGGTGGTGCCGCGCTTCCGACCGGCGCGGTAACCGCTGTCAGCCGTGCGCGCCTTCATCCCTCCCGAGCTGACCGCCGAAAGCGAACCCTTCTGGCGCAGTGGCAGCGAGGGACGGCTACTGATCGCGCGCTGCCGGGCCTGCGGACTCTTCCTTCATCCGCCCCGGCCGGCCTGCCGGCGCTGCCGGTCGATGGACATCGGCCACCAGCCGGTGAGCGGCCGCGGCACGGTGCACAGCGTCACCTCGGTCCACCACGGCTTCGTCGCCGGTGTCGACCTGCCGTACCTCGTCGCCCTGATCGAGCTCGACGAGCAGCCCGGACTGCGTCTGCTCACCAACGTGGTCGAGTGCGCCCCCGAGCAGGTGCACATCGGCATGCGGGTCAGCGTGGTGTTCGAGCCGGTTGAAGGTGCGGATGGAGTGAGCCTGCCGCGATTCCGTCCGGAGGACGGGCGCTGACCGGTGACCCCCGCGCCGCCGTCAGCGGCATCGGCTACTCGCAGATCGGCCGGCGCATCGGCCGCACCGTGCTCTCGCTGGCATGCGAGTCGGCGCTCGCCGCCGTCGCCGACGCCGGACTGGAGATGGGTGACATCGATGGCTACTGCGCCTATCCCGGCGGGCTGGTGGGAGGCGCCGGCTTCAGCGGTCCGTCCTCGTACCAGGTGATCGACAGCCTCGGCATCCAGCCCGACTGGCATGCCGCCGGCGCCGAGGTGCCGGGGCAGCTCGGCCCGGTGATGATCGCCGCGCTGGCGGTGCAGGCGGGACTGGCACGGCACGTGCTGGTGCAGCGCACCGTCGCCGAGTCCACCCTCGGCCTGCCGGCGCAGTCGATGAGCGGCGGTGCGATCGCCGGCGACTTCAGCTTTCTCATCCCCTTCTACGCGGTGTCACCGGCGATCTGGCTGGCGCTGTATGCCACCCGCTACATGCACGAATACGGCCTCACCCAGGAGCAGCTGGGCTGGGTCGCGCTCAACTCACGCCGCCACGCGGCGCGCAATCCGCGCGCCGTCTTTCGCGACCCGCTCAGCATGGACGAGTACCTCTCCTCGCGGTTGATCGCGACCCCCTTCCGTCTCTACGACTGCGACGTCCCCGTCGACGGGTCGACCAGCGTCATCGTCTCCGCCGCCGGCGCCACCTCGGGCCTGCGTCATCAACCCGCCCTCATCGAGTCGATGGGGGCGGCGATGCACGGCCGCCCGCTCTGGGATCAGTGGGAGGACCTCACCACCACCGCCTCGCGCGACGCGGGCGCGCAGCTGTGGTCACGCACCTCGCTGCGCCCGCAGGACGTGGACGTCGCCGAGCTCTACGACGGCTTCTCCTTCCTCACCATCACCTGGCTCGAGGCGCTGCGGCTGGTGCCGCGCGGCGGGGCGGGCGCCTTCCTCGACGGTGGGGTCAACACCGACCTGGACGGCCGCCTGCCGCTCAACACCTGGGGCGGTCAGCTGTCGGGGGGACGGCTCCACGGCATGGCGTTTCTCGCCGAGGGCTGTCAACAGCTGTGGGGCGACGCCGGAGAGCACCAGGTGACGGCGCGCCCGGTCAACCTGGTCGCCGTCGCCGCCGGCGGCGGTAACACCTGCGGCTGCCTGCTGCTGCGCCGGCCGGGATGACGTAGGCTCTCCCGTTCATGGAGCTCACCACCGTCGCCATCCGCAAGCCGGACGACATCAACCTGATCCTCGGCCAGAGCCACTTCATCAAGACCGTCGAGGATCTCCACGAGGCGCTGGTGAACTCGGTGCCGGGGATCCGCTTCGGGCTCGCCTTCTGCGAGTCCTCCGGACCCGCGCTGGTGCGCTGGAGCGGCACCGACGAGGAGCTCACCGAGCTGGCGCGGGCGACGATGCTCGAGCTCGGCACCGGGCACGCCTTCCTCATCCTGCTGGGCAACGCCTTCCCCCTCAACGTGCTCCCCGCGGTCCGCGCCGTGCCCGAGGTCTGCGGCATCTTCTGCGCCACCGCCAACCCGGTGGAGGTCGTGGTCGCTGACAGCGAGCAGGGCCGCGGTATTCTGGGGGTGATCGACGGGGTGCGGAGCAAGGGCATCGAGGCCGAGGAGCACGTGTCCGAGCGCAAGCAGCTGCTTCGTCGCTTCGGATACAAGTTGGGCTGAGCGATGGTGACCACCGCTTCCGACGCGCCGTCGATCGTGTCGGGCCTGCCCTCGCCCCTGCGCGTGCTGCTGCGCTCGCCGCTGCTCGCCGTCGCGGGGAGCGCACTCGGTGTGCTGATCCTCGTCCACAGCGTCGACCTCGCGCGGGCGGGCAGCGGCCTTCGCCACGCGGATGCGGATCTGGTGGCCCTGGGGCTGGGGCTGACCGGCGTCGGCATCCTCTCCACGGTGCTGGGCTGGGGGGTGCTGCTCCGTGGCATCGGCCACCCGATCTCCTGGCGCCTGCTCACCTCCTGGTATCTGCAGGCCCTGTTCGTCGGCCATGTCGCCCCCAGCGGAGCGGCCGGCGACGCGGTTCGCGTCCTGCGGGTCGGCAGAGTGGCCGGCCACGGCCGGGCGCTGGCATCGCTGGCGACGACCCGCATGGCCAGCGCTCGCGGCGCCGCCCTCTTCGGGCTCGCCGGAGCGATCCTGCTGCACTCCGCCTTCGGAGTCCCGGTCCTGGTGGGAGCCGCCGGCTACGTGGTGTCCATGATCGGCGCCTGCGTGCTCGCCTTTCAGGCGCACGCGGCGACTCGCTTCCTGCAGAGGCGCAGCTCGCCCCTCTGCCACCGCGCGGCGAGGTGGTTCGCGCCCGCGACCGAGTCCTTTGAGGCGCTGCGCCGCAACCCGAGCGTCCTCGTTCAGTGCCTGGCCATCCACATCGCCGGCTGGGCGGTCAACCTGATCGCGCTGCAGCTCTTCGCCAGCGCGGTCGGCATCAACGCCGGGTGGAGCGTCTTCGCCGTCGCCGTGCCTTTCTCGCTGCTTGCGGCCAGCGTGCCCCTGGCGGTGCGAGGCATCGGCATCCGCGAAGGGGTGCTGGTCGGCATGCTCGCGCACCTCGGGATCGATCCCGGTCACGCCATCGCGCTGGCCATTCTCCTCGATCTGCAGCTGCTGCCCTTCGCGCTACTGGGTGGAGCCCTCGTCTGGACGCGCCGCTGACCCCGCGGGTACCATGCTGAGGCCACACACGTGGTCAGACGAGAGGAGGGCTGCTATGGCAGGCAAGACCGTCGTTCGCAAGCGCGGCGAGGGACAGGCGCTCTGGATGCTCGGAGGCCTCTACGAGGTCAAGGCAACCAGCGACGAGACCGGGGGCGGGATGAGTGTGATGGAGTTCACCATCCCGGTGGGAATGGGTCCGCCGCCCCACACCCATGACGGCGCTGAGCTCATCTACATCCTCGAGGGAACCGCGCGCTACCGCATCGGTGAGGAGACGATCGACGCCGGGCCGGGAACGCTGATCCACTTTTCCGCCGGGACGCTGGAGACCTTCGAGCCCACCAGCCCCCTCCGGGTGCTCACCGTCTACGCCCCCGGCGGGATGGACAGGTTCTTCGTCGAAGCCGGTGAGCCGGCGCGGACGCGTGAGGTTCCTCCTGCGTCGTCAACACCGCCCGACGTCGAACGCATCGCCGCCATCGGCGAGCGCTACGGCCTGCACATCAAGGCGCCGACGTCCGTCTGAGGAGTGAGGCCGGCGATCATCCCAGCCGCCACAGCGGGATGACCTGATCGACGACACGCTCGAAGCCGACCTGCACCGGATCGCCAATGGCGGGCTCGGGGCAGGCCGGCTCGAGCCGTCCGATCATTCTCAGGTGGATCGGGTCCTCGTCGAGCGCGACCACCAGCGCGATGTACGGCGCCAACTCGGCGAACGCGGGAAGCAACGGGGGATGAGCGCGGATCCACGACCACACCCGCCCTCGCCCCGAGAGATCCTCCCAGCGATGCTCGAAGCTGCGGCAGGCGGGACACGTCGGCCGCGGTGGAAAGCGGAAGCGTCCGCACGCGGTGCAGCGCTGCGCGACCAGACGACCCTGCGCGCACGCCTCCCAGAACGGGGCGCTCCCCTCGTCGCGACGTGGCACCGGGCGGTCGGCGACCGGCGGGGGGGTTCCGGCGGCGGTCACCGGTAGGCCCCGAGGATCAGCGCGCTGGTGGGCACCCCGCTGCCGCTGCTCACCAGGCAGTGCTCGAGGCCGGCGACCTGCGCGGTCGAGGTGCCGCGCACCTGACGCACACCCTCGGCGATCAGGTTGAAGCCGTGCACGTACGCCTCGCTCAGCGATCCCCCGCTGGTGTTGACCGGCAGCCGGCCGGCCGGCCACTGCAGCCCTCCGTCCTCGGCGAAGGCGCCCCCCTCGCCGGGACCGCAGAAGCCATACGCCTCGAGCGACATCAGCACCAGCGGTGAGAAGGCGTCGTAGAGCTGGGCGCACTGGATGTCATTCGGTCCCACCTCGGAGCGGCGGTAGAGGTTGCGCGCGGCGAAGGTGGCGGTGCTCTGCAGGGGGTTCTCGCTGTGGTAGCTGGTCATCACCACGTGCTCCGGGCCCACCCCCTGGGCATGGGCGCGGATCAGCACCGGTGGCCGGGCCCCGCCGCGCGCCCGCTCCAGGGTGGTGACGACGAAGGCGACGGCCCCGTCCGACTCCAGGCAGCAGTCGAACAGCCGCAGCGGCTCGCTCACCGGCCGCGCCGCCGCGTGGTCCTGCAGCGTGATGGGATCGCGCATCTGCGCGCCGGGATTGCGCGCCGCGTGCGAGCGGCAGGCCACCGCCACCTCGCCGAAGTGTCGGGTGGTGATGCCGCACTCGTGCATGTAGCGGCGTGCCAGCATGGCGATCTGGTCGACCGGCCGCACCACCCCGAAGGGCACCGACCACTGGGCGTCGCCGCCGACCTGGTTTCCCGCCTGCGCCCAGGGACGGCCCCCGGTCGAGCGGTTGCGGGCGCGGTAGACGACGACGACCTCGGCGACCCCCGCCTCCACCGCCAGGGCGGCGTGACCCACCAGGGCGCACCCCGAGCCTCCGCCGTGGCCCACCTCACCGAAGAAGCGCAGGTCGGGAATGCCGAGACAGAAGGCGATGTGGGCGTCGGTGGTCGACTCCATGGTGGTGCGCACCACGCCGTCGACGTCGTCGGCTCCCATCCCCGCCTCCGCCAGCGCCTGCAGGATGACTTCGAGCGCAGCGGTCCGCTCCGGCCGTCCCAGGTTCTTGCTGAATGGCAGCAGTCCCATGCCGGCGATCGCCGCCTGACGGCCGCTCACCGAGACGATCCGCCGCGGCGACCGCCGCGGCTCCTCACCCGGCTAGACGGTCGCGACCGGCTGCATCTGGAAGAGTCGCGCCGCATTCTCGAAGGTGATCTTGCGACGGTCCGCCTCGGGAATGCCGCCGAAGTGCCTCTGCACCACCTCCTGGGAGTTGGGCCAGGTGGTGTCGGTGTGCGGGTAGTCCGACTCCCAGAGGATGTTGTCGATGCCGATGATGTCGCGCTGCCGAAGGCCGACCACGTCGTCGATGAAGCAGACGAAGATGCCGCGCTTGAAGTAGGTGCTCGGCTTCTCCTTCATGTGGGCCGACTGGGTCCAGAAGCGGTGCCGCTCCCAGGTGTAGTCGGCCCGCTCCAGCAGGTACGGCACCCAGCCGATGCCACCCTCGCTCATCGCGAAGCGCAGGTTCTCGTACTTGGCCAGCGCCGGGCACCAGAGCAGATCGCTGGCGGCATAGAAGGAGGACAGCGGTGCGTTGGTGACGAACACCGAGGCGGGAGCGCCGGGCGTGATGTCGGCGGCCATGTCGGCGGCAGAGCCGATCGACGAGCCGATGTGCATGAGGGCGGGCATCCGCGTCTCGTCGGCCGCCGACCACAGCGGCGTCCAGGCGTCGTCGTACACCGAGGGCAGCCCCAGCTTGTGGGGGAACTCGGTGAAGCAGAACGCCTTGGCGCCCTTGGCGGCGGTGCGCAGCACCTCCTTGGCGGAGAGCTCCGGGTCCCAGAGGGGAAGGATCATCAGCGGGACGAAACGATCGGGCGCGGCGCCGCACCACTCCTCGAGATTCCAGTCGTTGTAGGCGTGAATGCAGGCCAGCGCCAGCTCCTTGTCCTTGGCCTTGATGAACACGTTGCCGCAGAGGCCGGGGAAGGAGGGGAAGCACACGGTGCAGACAACCCCGTCCTGGTCGAGGTCCTGGAGGCGGGCGACCGGGTCGTAGCAACCGGGGCGCATGTCGTCGTAGGTGACGGCGGTGGCGGTGTAGTCCTCGACCTTGCGTCCGGCCATCGCCTGGAGACCGATCACCGGCGAGGCGTTGCCCTCGAAGTGCCACACCTGCTTGCCCTTGCCGTACTCGCAGCGCGGGCCGGCCTCACGAAACTTCTGGGGAAGCCGCTTCTGCCACAGCTCGGGCGGCTCGATGATGTGATCGTCCGCGGAAAACAGCGGGAGCTTCTCGGCCACGCTATCTCCAACCTCCTGCGCGATCGGTACGCACCGGCGGCCAGTCTATCATCGGCGTCCTCCTGCCCTCGCCGCGCCTGCGCTTCACAGCCCGAGCAGCCCGGCCGCGCGGTGGTAGTGACTGCGTGTCTCGCCGTAGGCGGCGGCGTACCAGGGAGCGCGGCGGGTGTGCAGCTGGATGTCGTGATCGTCGGTGTAGCCGATCCCCGCGAGCACCTGGTGGGCACCGGTGACGACACGCTCCAGCGCCTCGGCGCCCCAGGCCTTGGCGACGGCGGCAGCGAGCTCGGCATCGCTTTCGCGCCTGGCCCGCTTCCACGCCGCCGCGTACACCAGGGCGCGCAGGGTCTCGACGTCGGTCGCCATGTCCGCCAGACGGTGCTGCACCGCCTGAAAGGACCCGATCGGCACCCCGAACTGCTCACGTACCTTGGCGTAGCCGACGGCGGAATCGCAGAGCTGGGCGGCATGCCCGAGCATGAGCCCGGAACCGAGCACGGCAGCGTCGTCGAGCAGCTGGCGAACCACGGCCTCCCCATCCTCGGAGGGCGCGAGCATGTCCGCCGCCGAGACCGACACCCCCTCGAGTGTCACCGACGCCGCCGGCACCCCGGGTCCGGTCGCCATGGCCCGGCGCTCGACGCCGTCGGCCCCGGCATCGACGGCGATCAGGGTCATCCCCGAGCCCGCTGCATCCGTGGCGAGCGCCGTCACCAGCAGCACGTCGGCCGCCTCGCCGTCGGCGACGAACATCTTCTCGCCGAAGAGGCGCGCGCCCCGGCCATCGGACCTGACGTGGGCGGAGACGCCGGCGGTGTCGAAGCGGGCGCTGTGCTCGGTGATGGCGACCGCTCCCACCGCGTCGGCCGAGCACAGCCGCGCCAGCCAACGCTCGGCGGCGTCGCCACCGCTGCGCTGCAGTGCCCTCGCCACCAGCGCGGTGCTGAGGAACGGCACCGGAGCGCTCGCCCGGCCCAGCTCCTCGCACAGCAGCGTGCTCTCCAGCAGCGCCTGGTGGTCGGCCGCCAGCTCCAGCCATCCCAGGCTGCCGACACGGCGCCACAACGAGGTGTCGTAGCCCGGCTGAGATCGTTCGATCTCCTTGACCCGCACCGGCGGACATTCACGGCTGAGCATGTCGCGGGCCGACTCGCACAGCAGACGCTGCTCGTTGTCGAGGCGGAAGTCCACCGTCAGCGTCGCCCCAGCACCGGGAGCCCCAGTCCCCGGGTGGCGATGATCGTCCGCTGGATCTCGTTGGTGCCGCCGGCGAAGGTGGGCATGAAGGTGTAGCGCCGCATGTAGTTCACCAGGCCTCGCAGCGGCGCCTCGGCGGCGTCGGGGCGGAGCAGGCTGTGGAGGCCGAGCAGCTCATGGCCGACCCCTGCCAGGCGCTGGTGGGCCTCGGTGCCGAAGCACTTGACCATCGAGGCGAGGGTGGTGGGAATCTCGCCGACAGCGATCATCGAGGCGGCGCGACACGACAGCCACCAGACCGCCTCCATCTCCGCATAGCAGCGCGCCAGCGATACCCGGATCCCATCGTCGATGCCTGGCCCGCCGCCACGCTGACCGAGCCCCGCTCCGTCGTTGCCGGACATCTGCCGGGCGAGTCCCAGCAGGTCATCGTAGTCACGGCGCAGGCCGCCCCAGGGGAACAGGGCCGCCCGTTCGAGGTCGAGGGCGCCGGCGACGTAGTACCAGCCCCGGTTCTCCTCGCCCACCAGGTTCTCGACGGGGACGCGCACACCGTCGAAGAAGGTGATGTTGGTCCGCCCTCCTCCCAGGGTACTGAGCGGGCGCACCTCGATGCCCGGGGTGCGCATATCGACGAGCAGCACGCTGATGCCCTTGTGCTTGGGAGCTTCGGGGTCGGTGCGGGCCGCCAGCCAGCACCAATCAGCGCTCTGGGCGTTGCTGGTGTAGAGCTTCTGCCCGGTGACGACGTACTCGTCACCCTGCCGCACAGCCCGGGTCTGCAGCGAGGCGAGGTCGCTGCCCGCACCCGGCTCGGTGTAGCCGAGACAGAAGTCGATGTCGCCGCGACCGATGGCGGGCAGGAAGCGATCGCGCTGCTCATCGTTGCCGAAGTGCAGCAGGCCCGGCGCCACCACCTGGGTGGAGAAGGTGGCCACCATGGCGTGGGCGTAGGAGAGCTCCCAGGCATAGAGGAACTGCTGGACGGGAGTCACCGGCATCCCGCCGTAGCGCTCCGGCCAGCCCAGCCGCAGCCAGCCGCGATCGGCGACGCGGCGGCGAAGCGTCAGCATCGCCTGGTGCGCCTCCGGGCTCTCGTCGTGGAAGCCTGGCGCCTGACCCTGGGGAGCGTTCTCGCGGAGGAAGGCGCGCAGCTCCTCGCGAAAGGCCGCCTCCTCGTCGCTGAAGCTCAGGTTCATCCACTACCCACGGTCGGCGCCGACGATCGAGACGAAGGACACGCAGTCACCGGGCTGGCCGCCGAGGTTGTGGGTGAGGCCGAGCCTGGGAGCCTTGATCTGCCGCTCGCCGGCCTCGCCACGCAACTGCAGCCACATCTCGAAGAGCATGCGCAATCCGCTGGCGCCGATGGGATGGCCGAACGACTTCAGACCGCCGTCGGGGTTGACGGGAAGCTCGCCCTCGAGGTCGAAGAAACCCTCCAGCACATCGCGCCAGGCCTCGCCGCGCTCCGAGAATCCCAGGTCCTCCATCAGCACCAGCTCGGTGGGGGTGAAGCAGTCGTGCACCTCGGCCATGGAGATCTCGCGTCGCGGACTGGTGACCCCGGCCTGGGCGTAGGCGTCGGCGGCGCAGCGCGTCACCTCGTCGAAGGTGGTGTAGTCGTAGTCGGGCAGCAGGGACCCCTCAGCAGGGCCGGCGACGAAGGACAGCGCCTTCACGTACACCGGCTGGTCGGTGTACTGGTGGGCGTCCTCGGCCCGCACCACCAGCGCCGCCGCGGCGCCGTCGGAGACCCCCGAGCAGTCGAAGATCCCCAGCGAACCCGCCACCGGCGGCGAGGACGCGATCGTCTCCATCGAGACCGGCGTCTGGAACTGCGCCCGGCGGTTGCGCGCCCCGTTCTGGTGGTTCTTCCAGGCGATGCGGGTGAGCACGTCACGCATCTTCTCGGTGCCCACCCCGTAGCGGCTCGCGTAGGCAGGGGCGAGCAGCGAGAAGCGCGCCGGCGCGCTCAGCGACGGGGTGGTGCCATCCTCGACCGGGCGGTCGACCACCAGCCCGGAGAAGCCGGAGTCCTTGAGCTTCTCGACTCCGACCGCCATCACCCGGTCGTAGGCACCGCAGGCGACGGCATAGCAGGCGTTGCGAAAAGCCTCGGACCCGGTGGCGCAGAAGTTCTCCACCCGGGTGACCGGCTTGTAATCGGTCTTGAGCACCCGGCTGAGGGTGAGTCCCGAGACCCCGGATCCAACCGTTCCCAGCCAGTAGGCGTCGACCTCCTCCTTGGGCAGGTTGGGGGTGGAGGCGAAGCACTCGGAGGTGGCGTCCACCAGCAGGTCGGCAACCGACTTGTCCCAGTGCTCGCCGAACCGGGTGCAGCCCATGCCCACGATGGCCACCCGATCGCGGATGCCGTTGCTCGCCATCAGTGATCCTCCACCGGCCGTGCCTTCCAGAAATAGTTGTGAATGCCGTCCGCGGTGTGCAGGCGGCGGAACGTCATCTCGACCCGGGTGCCGATGCGGATGTCGTCGGGCCGGGCGTCGGCGACCTCACAGGCGAGGCGCCCGCCCTCGTCGAAGTCGACGATGGCGGCGATCACCGGCGGCGCCATCGAGAAGGTGAGCCGGTCGACGGTGCAGGTCGCAACGCGACCGCGCCGGTCGGCGAAGCGCTCGGGACTCATCTCGTCGACAGCTCCGCAGCGCACGCAGACGCGCGTTGGCGGCAGGTGGGCGGTCTCGCAGCGGCGGCATCGGCAGCCGACCAGACCGAACTTCCACGCGTGGCTGCGCGCCGAGGCGGGCGGCGATGGCGGTCGCGGATCGGGACGCCGTGGCGGCTCACGCGGCAGCAGCCCACGCCAGGTGAGGTAGGAACCGTAGGAGACGGGCTGCCCGGCGCCGACCTGGTCACGCACGCTGAGTGCCGGCCGGTTGCCCGGCAGGGCGCCGGTCGTCCGCAGCACCGCGACGTCACATCCATCCGCGGCCAGCACCACCAGGATGGTCTGGTTGGGACGGGCGCGGTCGAGCACATCGGCGAGCTGCAGGCCCACGTCGGCGGCGCCGCTGTTCCCGACCTCGCCGTCGAGACCACCTGCGACCGTCTCCGAGGGGAAGCGTGCCACCGCCGCCCGCGCCGCCCGCAGGTGGGGCGAGCTCACCACCACGTGGTCGGCCTGCTCCACTCCCGCCGCCGCCAGCGCCCGGATGACCGTTTCCGTCACCAGCGGCAGATACATCTCGACGCCGAATCGCTCTTCCCAGACGTGGCTGGCGAGCTCACCGGGGGCGCGCCAGCGGTCGAGGAACTCGGCGGTCGACGACGCCGTCGCCAGCAGCTCGGCGATCACCGAGTCGCCGTCGCCGAAGAGGAAGGCGGTAGCGGCGTCGCCACCGGTGCGCTCGTCGGCCGAGCCAGGCAGCCCGGTGCGGATGTCGCTGAGCACCGCCAGTCCGCTGGACTGCGCCGCCGCCCGGATCGCCCCGAAGCCGCCGCGCACGGCGCCCACCATGTCGCCCGCGAAGCAGTCACTGTCGAGCGCGAGAGCGGCGTGGATGGCGGTGGCGTTGGTCTTGTCGGCGTATGCCGGGAGGGTGGTCGCGAAGTGCAGCGTCGCCGGTTTCCTACCGTTGCCGCTCATCGCCCGCCGGGCCGCCTCGACGCCCAGAGAGGTGGTGTCCTCGTCGTAACAGGCGACGGTGCGGCGGCCCCTGCCTGCCGACGTCCCCAGGGCCGCTCCGATGTCGCCCCGGTCGAGGCGGAAGGCGGGCAGATAGGCCCCGTAACGCAGGATCCCGGTCATCGCGTGCACCGATCATGGCGCACTCGGCCATCGAGCCGCCGTGCCACCAGGGCCCGCCGGGTGGGCGCAGCCCCGTGGCCCCGCGGCGGAATGCGACGATGACCACCCACACGATGTCGCTCAGGGAGGACCGCCGCATGGGCCGGCTGGATGGGAGAGTGGCCGTGGTCACCGGCGCGGGCCGGGGGCTTGGTCGCGAACACGCCCTGGCGCTGGCGGCCGAAGGCGCGGCGGTGGTGGTCAACGATCTCGGCACCGGAGCCGACGGCAGCGGTGCCGCAAGCGAGCCTGCAACCGAGGTGGTGCAACTGATCACCAGCACCGGCGGGCGCGCCGTCGCCGACGGTTCCGATGTCGCCGACAGCGCTGCGGCGGGCGCGCTCGTACAGAAGGCCGTCGATGCCTTTGGCCGCCTGGACATTCTGGTCAACAATGCCGGGATCCTGCGGGACAGGATGGCCTTCAACCTGAGCGATGCGGACTGGGATGCGGTGCTTCGGGTGCACCTCTACGGTCATTTCCACGCCGCCCGCGCGGCTGCCGCGCACTGGCGCGCGCTGGCCAAGTCGGCAGGGCAGGCCTGGGGCCGCATCGTCAACACCACCAGCGAGTCCGGCCTCTACGGCAACCTCGGCCAGGTCAACTACGCCGCCGCCAAGGCCGGCATCGCCGCTATGACGGTGGTGCTGGCACGCGAGCTGGGACGTTATGGCGTGACCGTCAACGCCGTGGCCCCGCGGGCCGCGACCCGGCTGCTGGGCGTGGCCGAACCGGAGGCCGCGCAAGGCGGTGAGCTCGACCCCGCCAACGTGTCCCCCTTCGTCGTCTTCCTCTGCACCGATGCCGCCGCCGCGATCAGCGGTCAGGTGTTCGCGGTCTGGGGTGGCCGGGTGCAGCGGGTGCGGGGATGGACACCGGCGGAGGCGATCCAGACCGAGGGACGCTGGTCGCTCGACGCGCTCATCGAGGCGGCGCCGCGCCTCTTCCCCGATGGGCGCGGCGGGGTGCCGCCCTTCTACCCGCTGGAGGCGGAGGCGGTCGGGTCGGCGGGGTGAGAGGACTGCACGCCCTGACGCTGGGCGACCTGCTCGACGAGAACGCGCGCCGCTTCCCCCAGCGCACCGCGGTGGTCTGCGGCGAGGAGCGCCTCACCTTTCCGGCGTTCCATCAGCGGGCCCGCCGCTGCGCGACGATGCTCAGCGACCTTGGCGTGGCCGAGGGCGACCGGGTCGCCTGGTTCGCCCAGAACTGTCACCGCTATCTCGAGACCTTCTTCGCCTGCGCCCTGCTGGGGGCGGTGGCGGTGCCACTCAACTGGCGGGTCACCGCCGCCGAGCTGGAGGGGCTGCTCGACAGCACCGCGCCGCGGCTGGTCCTCTACCAGCGGCGCGAGGTCGGTGATGTCGCCGACGCCGCCCGCGGCGAGGGCGGCGGCTCACCCTGGATCGCCATCGACGATCCCTCGTCCGGTGGCTACGACGCCCGCCGCGACGCGGCCACCAGCGGCCTTCCCCAGCTGGATGTCGACGACGACGCCCCGGTGCTGCAGATGTACACCGCCGCCTTCACCGGCCGGCCGCGCGGCGCCCTGCTCACCCATCGCGGCCTGGTGGCCCAGAACCTCGCCCAGATCATCGCCCTCGGGCTCGGTGCCGGCGACGCCTATCTGTGCAGCGGACCGTTCTTCCACATCGCGACCTTCATGACCGCGAGCGCGCACTTCCACATCGGCGCCAAGAACGTGCTGCTGCCGCGCGCCGACGGCGCCGAGATCGCGCGGCTGATCGATGCCGAGCGCATCACCGGCGCGCTGATCATGCCGCCCACCATCACCGACGTCGTCGCCGCCGCCAAGGCGCACGGGTATCGCCTCGCGAGCCTGCGCGTCCCCCCGACGCCCGAGCGCCCCGACAACCGGGAGTGGCTGGAGATGACCTCGCGACTGCCGGGAATCCCCGCAGGGTACGGTCAGACCGAGGTGCACGGCTTGGCCACCCTCAACCTGCTGGCGCTCGACGGCATGGGCGCCCAGGGAGTCGCATCGCCGGTGGCGCTGGTGCGCCTGCTCGATCCCGATGGTGATGACGTGCCACCGGGTGAGGTCGGAGAGATCGCCGTCAAGGGTCCGCTGGTGATGGCGGGATACGCCGGCGAGCCCTCCCCGCCGGAGCAGACCGGCTGGCGCCGCTGCAACGACCTCGGTCGGCGCGAGGAGGATGGGACCATCACCTTCATCGGGCCCAGGACCGAGCTGATCAAGACCGGCGCCGAGAACGTCTACCCGATCGAGGTGGAGAACGCCCTCCGCGCGCATCCGTCGGTCCACGACGTCTGCGTGATCGGAGTGCCCGATGCGACGTGGGGACAGTCGGTCAAGGCGGTGGTCGAGCCGGCCGAGGGAGCGACGATCGACGTGGACGAGCTCATCGCCTTCTGCCGGGAACGCATCGCCTCCTACAAGAAGCCCCGCCAGGTCGATGTGGTCGCCGCCCTCCCGCGCACCGCCACCGGGGCCGTCGACCGGGAGGTGGTGCGCGACCGCCGCGGCGGCGGCGGCGCTGTGGGATTGGGCACCGCCACAGCAACCCAGCACCGGTGAGTCTGCCGCTGCCAAACGCCGGCGGCCACCCACAACTCACGTCTGCGCGGCCCCGTCACGCAGCGATTGGCGCAGGACGAACTTCTGCACCTTGCCCGAGGCCGTCCGTGGCAGGTCGTCGACGACGCGCAGCTCCTCCGGCCATTTCTGGCGCGCCAGCCCGACCTGCTCGAGGTGAGCCCGCAGCTGGTGCAGCGTCGGAGCGGCGGCACCGGCGGAGCAGCGCACGAAGGCGCAGGCGTGCTCTCCGAGGCGGGCGTCGGGGGCGGCGACCACCGCGACCTCGACCACCCCCGGGAGAAGCAGGAGCCGCTGCTCCACCTCGGCGGCGCTGATGTTCTCGCCGCCGCGGATGATGATGTCCTTCTTGCGGTCGGTGATGGTCAGGTATTCGCCGTCGAGCACGCCGACGTCGCCGGTGGCGAACCAGCCGTCGCGGTCGATGCAGGCGTCGGTCAGCGAGGGATCGAGATATCCCGCGAACAGGTCTGGTCCGCGCGACATGATCTCCCCCGCCTCGCCGGCCGCCAGGTCCACGCCGTCATCGTCGACGATGCGCACCTCGACGCCGGCGAGCGGTCTGCCGTCGCTGTGGAGGCGCCGGTCGGGCGGGTCGCCGGCGGCGCCTCCGGTGATCGACGGATGCTCGGTGCAGCCGTAGAAGCGGACCAGCGAGATCCCCATCGCGGCGGCCCGATCGGCGATCGCCGCGGGGACCGGAGCGCCGCCCAGGCCCAGCTGACGCATCAGCGCCAGGTGTCGCGCACGCAGCTTGGGATGATCGAGCAGGCTGGTCAGGAAATAGGTGGCGCCGCTGCCCGCGGAGAGGCCGTCCTCCAGCATCGCGTCGAGGACGACGTCCGGCTCCCAGAGATCGATCAGGTGGACCGGCTGGCCGCGGTGCACCGGCACCAGCAGTCCACCGAGCAGCCCGATGGCGTGGCTGATCGGCGCGCCCACCAGCGCCGGTGGTCCGGAGGGTGCCGCGGCGGCCAGCTGGCGTACCTCCGCTCCGATGCTGCGATGGGTGTGCACCGCGCCCCGCGGCTCGGCGGTGGTGCCGGAGGTGTAGGCGATCAGCGCCGGACCATCGGGGTCGGCGATACCCGCCGCATCGACCGGTGGAGAATCCGCCAGCACGTCGAAGCTCAGCCCGCGGCCTCCGGCGTCGCCCACCACCACGCTCAGCTCGAGATCGGGAAGCAGCGCCGCCACCTGCTCGAGGATGGCGAGACCATCGAGGTGGCGGAAGTGTGCCGCGCACACGAAGACCCGGGCACGCGACTGCCGCAGGATGTGCGCGACCTCGTGCGCGCCGTAGAAGTGGACGACGGGAACCACCACCGCCCCCAGCAGGCTGCACCCGTAGAAGGTGGCGGCGGCCTCCACCCAGTTGGGGAGCTGGAAGGCGACGACATCGCCGGGGCCGATGCCGCGGGCGCGCAGTCCGCCGGCGACACGCCGCGCCAGCAGGTGGACGTCGCCCAGCGTGCCCGACCAGGGATGCTCCCGGGAGCGCACCCGGAAGGCCGACGACGCACCCCGCCGCAGGCCGGACTCGATCAGAGCGCCGAGCGTCTGGTCGTCCCACAGTCCCCACTCCCGATAGCGCCGCGACAGCTCCACGGCGGTGGTGCGAAGCTGCGACATCACGTCGACTCGCCTCCCGGTGCTCCGGCGCCGCTGTACGGCCGCGATCGTAGCGGGGATGCGCAGGCCCGGCCGTGGCCGCGGGGGCATCCGCTAGCCTTGACCCGTTGACCCAGCTGCGCAGCGACCTCGACCAGTTCTTTCACCCGGACGGGGTAGCGCTCGTCGGCGCCATCCCCATGCAGCACCTGCCACCCGACGCCCTGGTGGAGAGCCAGCGCGAACGATGGGGCGAGCGCGTCTACTTCGTCAACGCGCGCGGCGGCAGCATCGGCGAGGTGCCCGTCTACCCGTCGGTGACCGAGATTCCCGACCGGGTTGGGCTGGCGGTGATCAGCGTCGGGCCGCGTCAGGTCGCCGGCGCCCTCGACCAGTGCGGCCGCAAGGGCATTCCCTACGCGCTGATCTTCACCGCCGGTTTCAGCGAGGTCGGGGCGGAGGGCGCCGCCCTGGAGACGGAGATCGCCGAGGTGGGCCGGCGTCACGGTATCCGCCTGTTCGGCCCGAACACCAACACCAACGCATTCGAGCGCATGCCCGATATCGAGGGACGGCTTGGTGGGAAGATCGGCCTGGTCACCCAGAGCGGTCATCAGGGACGTCCCATCGTGCAGGGAACGCTCTTCGGCATCGGCTTCTCGCGATGGGTGCCGACCGGGAACGAGGTCGACCTCGAGGTCGCCGACTTCATCGAGTACTTCGCCTACGACGATGACACCGCGGTGATCGCCGGCTACCTGGAGGGGTTCCGCAACGGTGCGTCGCTGCGCCGCGCGCTGCAGGCTGCCAACGACCAGCGCAAGCCGGTGGTCGTCATCAAGGTCGGCAGCACCGCTGCCGGGCAGCGCTCGGCGGTCTCGCACACCGGGCACCTCACCGGGTCCGACGCGGTGGTCGACGGTCTGTTCAAGCAGCACGGCGTGGTCCGGGTGCGTGACCTCGACGAGCTGCTCGAGACCGCCGCGCTGTTCGCCAAGCTGCCCGCCGGCACCGGCGAGAACGTGTGCCTGTACAGCATCTCGGGCGGCTCGGGGACGCTGATGGCCGAGGTGGCGGAGGCCGCCGGCATCGTCACCCCGCCGCTGTCGGAGCGGACCCAGGAGCAGCTGCACGAGCTGCTGCCGGCCTATCTGACGGTGGCCAATCCGGTCGACAACGGCGGCGCCTTCATGGTGTACGCGCCGCCGGAGCGGCGGCGCCGGGTGCTGGAGCTGGTGGCCGCCGACCCCGCCGTCGACGTCATCGTCATCGGCATCACCGGTGCTCTGGGTGTGATGACCGACAACTTCGGCCGCGACATCCGGGACTTCATCGCCGCCTCGCCCAAACCGGTGATCGCGACGTGGAACTCCTTCAAGGTCGACGAGGCCGGCTTCGGCGAGCTGGTCGCCGGCGGCGTCCCTCTGTTCCGCTCCTTCCGCAACTGTTTCGGCGCCCTGCGCGCCTACTTCGACTACCAGCGAGCCGCCGCGCGGTTCCGCCACCGGGTCCCGATCGACATGTCGCTTCCGGCAGGGGCGGCGGACGCGCTGGCGGGAGCCGGCGGCGTCGTCGACGCCGAGCGGACCGCTGGCGTTCTCCAGGCCTTCGGCATCCCCATCGCTCGCCAGCTGATCGCCCGCTCGGAGGCGGAGGCCGCCACCGCCGCCGCCGAGCTGGGGCCGCCGGTGGTGATGAAGGCGGCGACGACCCGGGTCGCTCACAAGTCCGACGCCGGTCTGGTGCGCCTGGGCGTCGAGTCGCCGGAGCGCGCCCGCAGCGTCTATGCCGAGCTGCTCGCCGCGGCGCACCGCGCCGACCCGGCGGCGCGGGTCGACGGCATCCTGCTGCAGCAGCAGGTGCAGGGTGGCACCGAGATGATCGTCGGCGTCACCCACGACCCGGTGCTCGGTCCGGCGGTGTTGGTCGGCACCGGCGGCGTCTTCGCCGAGGTGTTGCAGGACGTCGCGGTGCGTCCGCTCCCCATCGACCGCGACGATGCGATGGAGATGGTGCGCGGACTGCGAGGAGCGGCCCTGCTCGAGGGAGCGCGGGGACGCGCCCCCGCCGATGTCGACGCCCTGGTCGGGGTGATCATGGCGGTCGGGCGCCTGGCCGCCGCCTGCGGCCCGCGGATCCGCGAGCTCGACCTCAACCCGGTCATCGTCGGTGAGCACGGCGCCGTCGCCGTCGACGCGCTGCTGGTCACCACGCCGGCACCGGCGGAGAAAGCGGTGGAGACCGCCGCCCTGGAGAGTCCCGCGTGAGGCTGCACTACGACCAGGCCACTGAGGATTTCCGCGCCGAGCTGCGCGCCTGGCTCGAGGCCAACCGGCCGCAGCCGGAGGAGATGAGCCGCGAGCCGTCGCAGTCGAGCGCGCACCTGCCACCGTGGGCGCGGACCTGGCAGCGCCGGCTGTTCGATGCCGGCTGGCTGGTGCCGGGATGGCCGCCGGAGCTGGGCGGACGCAACGCCACCCCGGTGCAGCAGATGGTCTACTTCGAGGAGTTCGCCGGCAGCCGGCTGCCGCGGGCCCTCAACCCGCAGGGGCTCTCGATCGTCACCCCTTCGTTGATCGACTTCGGCAGCGAGGAGCAGAAGCAGCGCTTCGCCCTGCCATCGCTGCGCGCCGAGATCACCTGGTGCCTGGGTATGAGCGAGCCGGGAGCGGGCAGCGACCTCGCGGGGTTGTCGACGCGGGCAGAGCTGGCCGACGACGGCTTCGTCGTCAACGGGCAGAAGGTGTGGACCTCGGGAGCGCAGCACGCCGACTACTGCCTGTGCTTCGTGCGCACCGACCCGGACGCTCCGAAGCACAAGGGCATCAGTGTGCTGATCGTCGACATGCGCTCCCCCGGGATCACCATCCGGCCGCTGCCCCAGCTGACCGATCCCAAGCAGGCCGACTTCAACGAGGTGTTCTTCGCCAGCGTGGTGGTTCCGCGCGAAAACCTGCTGGGACCGCTGCACGGGGGATGGTCGATCGCCGGAGGTTCGCTGGCGCACGAGCGCGGCATGCTCTGGATCGACCAGGCCTCGAGCCTCGAGCGCACCGTGGGCCGCTTCATCGAGCTCGCCGCTCAGGCGCTCCCCGACGGGCGCCGCCTCGCCGACAACGCCGTGGTGCGCGATCAGCTGGCTCAGCTCTACATCGACGCCCAGGCGCTGAAGTTCATGGGATACCACGGATTCGCCACGTTCGCCAGGCAGCACGTGTCGCCCGAGCACTCGGTGCTCAAGCTCTTCGGCACCGAGCTCGAGCGTCGCCTCTTCCTCACCATGACCGAGGCGCTGGGAGCGGCGGCGATCGACGTCTCGACGCCCACCGGCCGCCGCGCCCGCGACGAGGGTCCGACCGCGGTTCGCTACCTCCGCTCCTTCGCCGGCACCATCGCCGCCGGCACCTCGGAGATCCAGCGCAACATCATCGCCGAGCGCGTGCTCGGCCTCCCGCGGCGGTAGGAGCGCCACGATGGACTTCGCCTTCAGCGACGAGCAGACGGCGCTGCGCAGCTCGGCGCGGGCGATGCTGGAGCGCCACTGCAGCACCGCGGTGGTGCGGGACCTGGTCGAGCGAGGCATCGCCCCGGAACCGCTCTGGGCGCGGATGGTTGGGCTCGACTGGCCGGCGCTGGCGATCACCGAATCCGCGGGCGGCGTGGGACAGGGATTCATCGAGGTCGCGGTCCTCGTCGAGGAGCTGGGGCGCGTGATCGCCCCGGGACCCTTCCTTGCCACCGTCACCCAGTTCGCACCACTGGTCCGCGAGTGCGGCACTCCCGAACAGCGAGACCGCTTCCTCCGGGCGGTGGCGACGGGGGCCACCGGGACCCTGGCCATCTCGGGACCTGCCGGCGACTGGCGCCCGGAACGGGCAGCCCTGACGGCGCGTCCCCGGCCAGGGGGTGGCTGGCTGCTCGACGGCAGCGTGCATCACGTGCTCGACGGCGGCGCGGCCGAGATCGCCGTGGTGGCGCGTCTCGACGCGGGCAGCGATGGCGACGGCATCGCCGCCTTCGTGGTTCCCCGGGGTGCGGCGCGAAGCGAGCCGGTGCAGACGCTCGACCTCAGCCGTCCGGTGACGACGCTGCGGTTCGAATCGCTGACGGTTCCCGACGAGCGCGTCCTCGGCACCCCCGGCCGGTGTGCCGCCGGGGTTGGCCGCGCCGTGGAGGAGGCCACCGTGGCGCTGGCCCTGGAGATGGTGGGGACCTGCCAGCGCATCTTCGACACCGTGCTCGACTACGCCAAGGCGCGCGAGCAGTTCGGCGTGGCCATCGGCTCCTTCCAGGCGATCAAGCACAAGTTCGCCGACATGTTCGTCGCCCTGGAGCGCGCGCGCGCCACCGCCTACTTCGCGGCGCTGACCATCGCCGAGGACGACGAGCGCCGGACGCTGGCGGCATCGATGGCGAAGGTCGCCGCCGGAGACTGCGCCAGGCTGCTGGCGCAGGAGGGCATCCAGACCATGGGCGGCATCGGCTACACCTGGGAGCACGACATGCAGCTGTTCGCCAAGCGGGCCAAGCAGGGTGAGCTGCTGCTGGGAACCTCGGCGCAGCATCGCCAGCGGGTCGCCGAGCTGATCGGTCTGACGGCCGATGCGTCCACCGCGGTGACCGCACCTGTCCCCGCCTGAGCGCGTCATCCAGCCGACCGGCTCCCACCGCACCGCGCTCGGTGCCGCCTGACCCTGTGAACGCACTCGAACCGATGGTCATCAACGACTGGAGACGCAGGACCTTCGAGCTGTACGCCGCGGTTCGCGCCGGCGACAACCCGGAGGCTGCCTGGCGCAGCTGGCGCGACGGTCGCGACGAGCTCTTTGCCCACCACCCCGCCAGCCCACTGCCGGAGGCCGCACGTCCTGGCTTCGCCGGTCTTCCCTACCACCAGTACGATCGCTCTCTGCGGGTCCCGGCCGAGTTGGCGGGTGTCGAACCGCTGGAGGTCGACCTCGACAGCAGCGACGGACAGTCCTATCGGTTCGTCCGCTTTGCCGTGGCGCGCTTCGCCTTGGCGGAACGGGAGTGCGAGCTGGATCTCTACTGGCTGCTGGGCTACGCCGGCGGACTGTTCCTGCCCTTCGCCGACGCCACCAGCGGTGCGACGACGTATGGAGCCGGGAGGTACCTGCTCGATACCGTCAAGGGCGCCGACCTGGGAATCGAGCGCGACCTGCTGGTGCTGGACTTCAACTTCGCGTACAACCCCTCCTGCTCGTACGACGCCAGGTGGAGTTGCCCGCTGTCGCCGCCGCGCAACCGGTTGCCGGTGGCGGTCACCGCGGGGGAGCTGGCGCCCACCGGGTAGTGCTACGGTGCCGTGGCCATCGGCCGCGAGTGGAGGAGCAGCCCGTGCAGCACGAGGTGCGTGGCGTGGTCGCGCGCCGCAAGGGCGCGCCGGTGAGCATGGAGAAGGTGGTCGTGCCCGATCCGGCCCCTGGAGAGGTGCTGGTGCATCCCCGCGCCTGCGGGGTCTGCCATACCGATCTGCACTACCGCGAGGGCGCCATCGGCGACAGCTTCCCCTACCTGCTGGGCCACGAGGCGGCGGGGACCGTGGAGGCCGTGGGCGACGGTGTCACCACCGTCAAGCCCGGCGATGACGTCATCCTCGCCTGGCGCGCGCCGTGCGGCGCCTGCCGCTCGTGCCTGCGAGGCCGGCCCTGGTACTGCTTCGACAGCCGCAACGCGACGCAGCGGATGCGCCTCGGCGACGGCACCGAGCTGAGCGCCGCCATCGGCGTCGGCGGCTTCTGCGAGCTGACGCTGGTGGCCGCCGGGCAATGCGTGCCGATGGACGCGCGCATCAGCCACGACGTCGCCGGGCTGATCGGCTGCGGCGTCATGGCGGGCTACGGAGCGGCCGTCAACACCGGCGGCGTCAGTCGCGGTGACACGGTGGCGGTGTTCGGTTGCGGGGGTGTCGGGGACGCCGCCATCGCCGCCTCGGTTCTTGCCGGGGCCGGCGTGGTGATCGGGGTCGATATCGATGGGCGCAAGCTGGAGTGGGCGCGTGAGTTCGGCGCAACCCACACCGTCGACGCCGGCCGCGACGATCCCGTCGAGACCATCCGCGCCCTGACCGGCGGCGTCGGCGTCGACGTCGCCATCGAGGCCGTCGGCCGCCCCGAGACCTTCATGCAGGCCTTCTACAGCCGCGACCACGCCGGCACGGTGGTGCTGGTGGGCGTGCCGGATCCCAGCATGCGCCTCGACATCCCGATGCTCGAGCTCTTCGGTCGAGGTGGCGCCATCCGGCCGTCCTGGTACGGCGATGCGCTGCCCACCCGCGACTTCCCGGTGCTGGTCGACCTCCACCTGCGCGGCCGGCTGCCACTGGAGCGCTTCGTCTCCGACCACATCGGCATCGCGGACGTGGAGGCCGCCTTCGAGCGCATGCGCCGCGGCGAGGTGCTGCGCAGCGTGGTCATGCTCGCCTAGCCGGGAACTGGTGCCAAGCCGGTCGAGCGGGACGCGATCGTCCTCTCAGCGGGCCGGCGTCAGGGCGCTGAAGTCGAGCTGCCCGGTGTGCAGCGAGCCGGTGAAACCGCCGTCGGTGTAGAGGTTGGTACCGGTGACGTAGCTGGCGGCATCGCTGTTGAGGAAGGCCAGCACCTCCGCCTGTTCCTCCGGGGTCGAGTTGCGGCCCACCGGGCGAGGAAAATCGTCCATGAACTGCTTGCCCGCCACCTGCTCGAAGTGGGGCATCATCGCGGTGTCGGTGGGGCCGGGACTGATGGAGTTGATGCGGATGCCGGCTCGTGCCAGATCCTGGCAGCGCCGCATGCAGTAGACGATGATGCACATCTTCGAGAACGAGTAGCCCTCGTTCACCGCTTCCGGATGAGCGGCGCACCACGCATGCCCCCGGGCCATGTCGGCCGTGTCGAGCAGCTCGGTCACCGCCGGCAGCGACTGCTGCCACAGCATCCCCGCCACCGAGGCGATGCAGCTGATCGCCGATCCCCGCGGCATCAGCGGCGCCACCGTCTCCGTCAGGTGACGCAGGCCGAGGAAGTTGACCAGCATCACCTGCAGCGGCGGCGCCGTCGGAGGCAGTCCGGCACAGTTGAAGAGGGCATGCACCGGCTGACCGATGGCGGCAACGGCGGCATCGATGGCAGCCGGGTCGGAGAGGTCGGCCTGCAGGTAGCCTGTCACCGGGATGCGTGTCGGCACGACGTCGATCGCGTGGACCTCACCGCCGCGTTCGCCGACCAGGCGCGCTGTCGCCTCGCCCATCCCGGAGGCGGCTCCGGTGACGATCACCCGCCTGCCCGGGTAGCCCCAGACGTCGCTCATGCCGGGACGCTATGCGGTGGTTGCCGCGGCGACCTTGCGCTCGGTCTTGGTCGCCGCAGCGCCGGCCCGCTGCCCGTTGCGCGACGCCGCGGTCAGCTGTGGCCCGTCCTCCAGGCGGTAGATGCGCCTGGCGTTGCCCGCGACGATCAGCTCACGCTCGTCGGCGCGGACGCCGATCATCATGTCGTTGATCGTCTTGCGCGAGTAGGGCCAGTCGTTGCCGTGGTGGGGATAGTCCGTCGACCACAGCATGTTGGCGACGCCCACCGATTGCCGGTTGCGAATGCCGTTGGGATCGGTGATAAAGGTCGCACTCATGTTGCGGTACCAATAGAAGGACGGAGGCTCGGTGATGGGGATGTTGCCCCACGACCGGTTGCGCCAGTAGCGATCGTCGATCTGCTCGAGGAAGTGCGGGATCCAGCCGACCCCCGACTCGATGATGGCGATATGGATGTCGGGGAAGCGCTCGAAGACGCCGGTGAAGATCATTTGGCCGACGGTGTTGGGGACGGTGGAGAAGACCGATCCCAGTCCGGCCACCGCTTTGGCGTTGGCCTTGGCGGCGGTGCCGCCGTAGATGCCGCGGTCGCCGCGCGACGCTGCCGCCATCGCCGCCTGCCGCTGGAGCTGTCGCTGCCGGCGGGAGATGATGGTGATGTGGATGCAGACCGGTAGCCGCACCTCGCTGACCGCCGCCCAGAACGGGTCGTCGGCCTCGCTCAGAGAATCGCCGCCGGATGGCCAGTTGGAGATCGCCACGGTTTGGAAGCCCTGCTCCTTCGCCCTGCGCAGGAACCGGATCGCGTCGTCGATCCCGGTGCTCGGCATCCAGGCGGCACCGATCAGCCGGCTGGGGTCGGGTGCGCAGAACTCTTCGCGGAGGAAGCTGTTGTAGGCCTCGACCCCCGCTCGGACGAAGTCGTCGTCCTCGTCGCCGAGAAAGTGGCCGATGGTCCGCTGCGGGGCGAAGATCACCTCGGCGTCGACGCCGTCGACATCCATATCCCTGAGCCGTTCCGCGCCGTTGTAGCAGCCGGGACGCGCGTCCTCGTAGTGCACGCCGGTCCAGCGGAATTTGTCCCAAGGCAGTCCCGGCGTCGCAGTCAGCCCGATGGGATCGGGGTCGGCTGCACCCGCGAATGCCCAGGCATCACCGCCGTCGGCATCTTTGACCAGCTTGGGCGCTCGCTCTTGGTACTTTTTGGCCAACCACTGCGTCCAGATATGCGGTGGCTCGAGCACATGAGCGTCCGCGGACACGATCTCGTACTTCATCGACGATCCTCTGGCAGGCGAGAGTCCAACCGGCATGGGTAGTCTGGCCTTGCATTGTGGATGTGTCAAACACAGTGGTGACAGCGGCATGGGGCGCTGTTGACGGTCGCCACCCGACTGCCGGAGGATACAGCCGCGGAGGGCCGTCATCAGCATGCTCGATCCCGCGCCGCGTGACCCCGCGCAGCGCTTCTGGGACCCGGAGGCACAGACCATGCCACCGGACCAGCGGCGCGCGCTGCAGGATGAGCGCCTGCGGGACGTCATCCAGCGCGCCTTCTCCGCTCCCGTCCCCTTCTTCCGCCGCCGGCTGGAGGAGGCGGGGGCCGGCCCGGGCGACATCGCCAGCGTCGACGACCTCGACCGCCTGCCGCTGACGGTCAAGCAGGACCTGCGTGACTCCGAGCGGGAGGCTCCGCCGGTCGGCGACTACCGCTTCACCGACCTGCACCAGTGCGTCCGCCTGGGCACCTCGACCGGGACCACCGGCACCCCTACGGTGATGCTCTGGACGCGCCACGACCTGCGGGTCGAGTACGAGTGCGCCGCGCGCAGCTGGTGGCGCATGGGCATACGCCCGGGCATGGTCTGCACCCACGCCCACCCCGGTTACCTGTACGGTGGTGGGCTCATGCTCTCCGGCGCCTACGAGTACTTCGGCGCGCTCAATCTCTGGGTGCCGCCGCCGGACACCGATGAGCTCGCCGAGCAGGCGCTGCGCATGTGGATGCGGATCAAGCCCGACGTGCCCTTCATGGGCTTCGCCCTCGCCCGCTTCTTCGAGGTGGCGGCGAAGCTCGGTATTGCCAACGAGGACGCGGCGCTGCGCATCCCGAACCTCCCCTCGGGTCCGCCCGCGATGGCCACCGCCGGCGCCGAATGCTTCGCCTTTCTTGCCGGCGCATGTGAGCAGCAACGCGGTGGCCACATCGCCGAGGACTATGCGTCCGTACAGGCGGTCGATCGCAGCACCGGCCGTCAGGTGCCCGACGGGGAATGGGGCGACCTGGTGGTCACCACCTTCGGGCGGGACAACTGTCTGATCCGCTACGACCTCGAGGAGGCCTGCCGCGTCGAGCGCACCCCGTGCGAGTGCGGCGAGACGACGGCACGCGGCTGGTGGGGTGGACGCTACCAGGACCTCATCCGGACGCAGGGCAAGCGGCTGCAACTCTTCGATCTCGAGGACGTGCTTCGCGCCCTGCCGGAGATCTGCACCCCCTCGCTCGAGTACGTGGTGGTGCGGCCGCAGCGCGAGGATGCACCGCTGGCGGTGCGCGTCGAGCGGGGTGATGGAACCGGCGCCAATGGCACGGATGATCGCGTCGCCCAACTGTTGCGGGAGCGCCTCGGCGTGCACGCCGAGGTGGTGGTGATGGAGCGGGGAAGCCTTCCCCGCTTCGGCTACAAGGCCATCCGGGTTGTCGACTCGTGAGTGAGGTTGGATCGTGAGCGGATTTCTCGCCGGCAAGGTGATCGCCGTCAGCGGAGCGGGTCGCGGCGTCGGGCGGGCGGTGGCCCTGGCGGCCGCCGCCGAGGGCGCGTCGGTCGTGGTCAACGACTACGGCGTCAACATCGACGGGACCGAACCCAGCAGCAAGGTCGCCGACGCGGTGGTGCGCGAGATCCTCGACGCCGGGGGTTCCGCCGTCGGCGTCGCCGACACGGTGACAACCATGGAGGGCGGTCAGCGCATCGTCCAGACAGCCGTCGATCGCTTCGGGAAGATCGACGGCGTCGTCTGCGTCGCCGGGATCCTGCGGGAGCGGATGCTCTTCAACATGACCGAGGAGGAATGGGAGGGGGTGGTCGCCACCCATCTCAAGGGGACGTTCACCGTCTTCCGCGCCGCCAGCGCGCTGATGCGACAGCAGAAGTCGGGCACCCTGATCGGCTTCACCTCCGGCGCTTACGCGTCCGGCAGCGTCTCCCAGGCCAACTACGCCGCCGCCAAGGGAGGCATCGTCTCGCTGGTGCGCAGCGCCGCGGCCGGCATGTACAAGTACGGGGTGACCGCCAACTGCATCGCCCCCATCGCCCGTACCCGGATGGCCGCCAACGTGCCCATGCAACTGCAGGAGATCGGCGAGGCCGAGGACGTCGCGCCGCTGGTGGTGTTCCTCCTCTCCGACCGCGCCCGCCACATCACCGGGCAGGTGTATACCGCGGTGGGTGGCAAGGTGGCGGTGTGGAGCGTGCCCACCGAGGTTCGCGCCATGCAGACCGACGGTCGCTGGACGCCCGAGGAGATCGCCTCCCGCATCGACAGCGAGATTGGCCAGGAGAAGCTGCCCATCCTCGAATACCTCGCCAAGATGCGCGAGGCGGCCGAGGCGGGGTCGCGGCCCAACGCGTGACGGGCGTCGCAGGTCGGGCGACTGAGGTGATGCGGTGACCGAGACGGCGGTGGCGGCGGTGGGCGAGCCGCGGATGCTGATCGACGGCCGCCTGGTCGAGGCCGAGTCCGGCCGCAGCTTCGCCAACGTCAACCCTGCCACCGAGGACGTCATCGGCGAGGTCACCGACGCCGCCGCACCCGACATGGAGCGGGCCATCGCGGCGGCCAGGCGCGCATTCGACCAGACCACCTGGTCGACCGACCACGCCCTCCGCCGCCACTGCCTGGAGCAGCTGCACGCCGGCCTGGCGGCGGCCCGCGAGGAGCTGCGCGCGGCCCTGGTCGCCGAGTCGGGTTCACCGGTGGCGCTGACCTACATCATCCAGATCGACAAACCCATCGACGATCTGGGGTGGTGGGCGCAGCTGGCGGGCGCGTACGCCTACGAGTCCGAGCTGGGCGAGTCGACCTTCCTGGGAAGCCGGCACCGGCGGGTCCTGCGGCGCGAGCCGTTGGGGGTGGTGGGCGCCATCACCCCCTGGAACTACCCTCTCTACCTCAACCTGGCCAAGCTCGCCCCCGCACTGGCATCGGGCAACACGGTGGTGCTCAAACCGGCTCCCGACACGCCCTGGTCGGCAACCCTGATCGGCCGGATCATCGCCGAGACCACCGACATTCCTGCCGGAGTCGTCAACATCGTCACCTCCTCCGACCACCAGGTCGGCGAGGTGCTGACCGGCGACCCGCGGGTCGACATGATCAGCTTCACCGGGTCGACGGTGACCGGTCGCCGCGTCATGGCGCGGGCGGCGCAGACGGTCAAGAAGGTGTTCCTCGAGCTCGGCGGCAAGTCGGCCAACATCGTCCTCGACGACGCCGACCTCGCCGCAACGCTGAGCGCGGCGCCGCTGAGCGTCTGCACCCACGGCGGCCAGGGATGCGCGATGACCACGCGGCTGCTCCTCCCCCGCTCGCGCTACGCGGAGGGCGTTGAGATCCTCGGCGAGGGCTTCGCCCACGTCCCCTACGGCGACCCCACCGACCCCGGCATCCTCCAGGGGCCGCAGATCAGCGAGCGGCAGCGGCAGCGGGTGCTCGGTTACATCGACAAGGGCAGGGCCGAAGGAGCCACCCTGGCGTGTGGCGGAGGCCGGCCGACCCATCTGAGCCGCGGCTACTTCGTCGAGCCGACCCTCTTCGTCGACGTCGACCCGCACTCCACCATCGCCCGGGAGGAGATCTTCGGACCGGTGCTGGCGGTGATCCCCTTCGAGGACGACGACGATGCCGTGCGCGTCGCCAACGACTCGATGTACGGCCTGTCCGGCGCCGTGACCAGCGCCTCCCAGGAGCGGGCGCTGGCGGTGGCGCGCCGCCTGCGGACCGGGACGGTGGCGGTCAACGGCGGCATGTGGCTCGGCGTCGACGCGCCGTTTGGAGGCTACAAGCAGAGCGGCGTCGGTCGCGAGAACGGGGTGCTCGGCTTCGAGGAGTACCTCGAGGTCAAGACGCTGGCGCTGCCCGCCGGCTGACCTCCCGCAGGCCGTAGAGCCGCACCGCGTTGCCGCCGAGGATGTCGGCGAGCACCCGGTCGCCGAGGGCCGCTCCGCTCGCGCGCACCGCTGTCACCGTGCCCGGGAAGTCGCTGTCCCAGTGTGGGTAGTCGGAGGCGAACACCAGGCTCTCGTGGCCGAGGTGCTGCACGTAGGTCTCCAGCAGCGGCTCCTCGCACTCGAAGGAGAAGAAGGCCTGGCCACGGGCCAGGTAGTCACGCGGTTCGCTGCGCATCTGCGGCAGCAGCTCGCGCCGCTTCTCGTAGTGCTCGTGGACGCGGTGCACCAGGTAGGGAACCCATCCCGCACCGGCCTCCAGGAAAACCGCCCGCAGCGCCGGAACGCGGTCGAAGACGCCACCCATCGCCAGGGCGACGAAGGCCACCATCTGGTCGGCGGGAAAGCTCAGGCAGTGCACCTGGGCGTAGTTGTCGAAGCGCTCCGCCGCCGGCAGGGGAAGGTTCATCCCCGGTGCGCTGTGCACCGCGACGGCGATCCCGGCCTCGGCCGCCGCCTCGAAGAACGGCAGCAGCAGAGGATCGTCGAGATTGCGCTCACCGAGCACCGGCGGCACCATCACCGCCACCGCACCGAGGCGGGCCGCCCGTCGCAGCTCGTCGACGGCGCGGGGGACATCCTGCAAGGGGACCACCGCGGCGGCGCGAAGCCGGTGGGAATGGCGGCCGCAGACGTCGCCGATCAACCAGTCGTTGTAGGCCCGGGCGAAGTCGCCGGCGAACCCGACATCGTCGAAGCTGGTGATAGCGATGGCGAGACCGCCGTAGAGGACCTGGATGTCGATGCCCTCGCTGTCGAGGTGGCGCAGGCGCACCTCGAGGTCGCGGGCGCCGGCCACCGCCTTGGCAGAGTTGGCCGAGTCGATGGGGACGCCGCGGCCGCGGCCCTCCTGCCGCGGATAGAGCTTGCCGTCGACGCGGGTGACCCGCTTTCCTCCGGAGATGCCGGAGCCGAGCCAGCCGGGATGCAGCTGTTCGAGCTGGCGCCACGCCTCGGGCCCCTCGTCGATGTGGACGTCCTGGATGTGCGCGTCGGCGTCGACGACCGGGACGTGCTCGACGGCAACCTCGGTGGCCATCAGTCGAGCACGCTCGGATCGCGGCGGAGCTCGCGGCGCATCATCGCTTCCAGCAGCCCGGTGAACCCCTTGGTGTCGACGCGCTCGCCGAAGGCGTCGGCGGTCGCCGCTTCGATGGGCACGCCGCCTCCCGCCGCCTCGACGTGCCACGCCTGCCGGCTGCGCCACTCCAGGGTGATGCTGCGCAGGTGGGCCTGCCGGATACTGTCGCCGACCACCAGAACGCCGTGGTTGGCGAGCAGCGCCATGGGGGCACGGCCCAACGCCTCGACCGCCGCCTCCGCCTGGGTGACGTCGCTGACGGCGCCGCGCCACTCGTCGAAGAGCGCGACCTCGCCGCCCACCAGCGCCGACGTCTGGTCGTACACGGGCGGCACCCGCTGCATGTCCGCCCAGATGGTGGCCCAGCGCGGATGGTTGTGCACCGCGACCACCACATCGCCGCGAGCGCGGTGCAGCGCCAGGTGGAGCTCGATGGCCGGCGTCACCGTCCATGCTCCGTCGAGCACGGTGCCGCTGCGATCTATGCGCATGACGTCGCTGGCGTGCACCTCGTCCCAAGGGAGCCCGAAGGGATTGACCAGCAGGGTGCCGTCGGGCTGGCGATAGGTGATGTGGCCGGCGAGATGGTCGTCGTAGCCCTCGTGGTGCAGCATCCGCGCCAGCAGCGCCAGCTCGGCCCTGGGGGAGAGCTCCGGCAGCGGCGGGGCCAGCGGCCGCAGCGATTCGCTGCTCACCATGCCCGCAATCCTCCAACTGTCATCTCAGGACCTCGCCGCCGACTCCGCCGGCGTCAGCTCCCGCACCAGCAGCGGCACCACCTCGTGCCAGTCGCCCACGATACCCAGGTCGACCGCCTCGAAGATGGGAGCGAGGGGATCGCTGTTGATCGCCAGGGCAAAGTGCGCGGCACGGAACCCGATGATGTGGTTGAACTTGCCGGCCACCCCGACCGCGACATAGAGGCACGGTGCGATGGCGCGCCCGGTGATGCCGACCTGCCGGGAGTGCGGCAGCCAGCCGCGGTCGGCCACCTTGCGCGTCGCCGCCAGCTCGGCTCCCAGGGCGTCCCGGAGCGGCTGCAGCAACGCGTACTCCTCGGGCAACACCCCGGTGCCGACGGCGACGACGGTGCGGGCCGTCGCCAGCACGTCGAGCTCGTCGTCGCGTCCGCGCTCGACCACATGGAGGCGGCCGCGGGGTGCGACCGTCCTCGTCTCGACCGCGGCCTCGGCGCGGCGCGGTTGCAGCAGCGGCAGCACCCCGGGACGCACCGTCGCCATCTGCACCGGTGAGCTCGCGGTGATGGCGGCGACCAGCTGACCGCCGAAGGCAGGCTTCCAGCAGACCAGGCGGCCATCGGCGACCTCCAGCTCGACCGCGTCGCCGGTGAGCCCGGCCCCGATCCGCGCCGCCAGGCGTCCCGCGACCTCGCGACCCCACATCGTGCTGGCGGCCAGCACCGCCCAGGGGGCGTGCTCGGAGCACCACTGCGCCGCGGCGGCGGCGACGTCCTCCTCGACGGCCGATCCCTGCAGCGCCACGACCTCGTCGGCACCCCAGCCGCCGGCCTCGACGGGGTCGACGTCCTCGAGGGAGAAGCCGACCACGCGCGCCGCCGCATCGGCGGCGAGACGGGCGGCGGCGCCGAGGAGCTCGCGAGCGATGCGCGGACGTCCCGGCTCGGTGAGAACCGCGATCGCGGTGCCGGTCACGGCGCCACTGTCGGGAACCGAGCCGGCGAGCTCGGTCGCAGCGGTGCCGTCGAGAGCGCCGGCCCGACGGAGGACGTCGACCGCCTGCCGCACCTGGGCGGCGATGTCGCCGCCCAGCACCTGACAGCGCCGCTGTACCTCGAGGACGCGCACGCGTCCAACTGTGGTGGGACTGCCCGCCTGGCCCCACGGCCCCTCACCGAGGTCGACCGGGCCCATCGGCCGGATGTGCTCGGGGCGCACCGCGGCGCGCCCCTCGGGGCCAACCTTGCACGGCGGACAGAGCCGCTCCGCGGTGGTGATCACCGCCGGCAGGCGCACCTCGGCGTCGAGCCAGCCATCGTCCTGCTCGCAATGAGCGTGCACCGCGCCGTGGTGGAGGTCGAGGATCCGCACCCCGGCGAGCATCGGAAGATCGAGCAGCTCGGCGATCTCGGCGGCGACCTGTCCGGTGTCGGCGTCGACCGAGTTGCGGCCGGCGAGGATCAGGTCGAAGGGTCCCTCCCGCCGCAACGCCTGGGCGAGCGCTCGCGACGTCGCCAGCGTGTCGCTGCCGGCGAAGGCGGGGTCGGTGATCAGCACGGCGTCGTCGGCTCCCCAGGCGACCGCCTCGCGCAGCACCTCCTCCGCCGCCGGCGGACCCAGGGTGAAAACGGTGCACCGACCCTGCGCCGCCCTGGCCAGCTCGACGCCCTTGGCGACCGCGCGGCGGCAGTAGGGGTTCATCTCCAGCTCCAGCCCCTCGCGGCGCAGGCGTCCATCGGCTCCGAGCGACATCTCCTCGAAGCGCGGGACCTGCTTGATCAACACCGCGACCCTCACGTCACACCTCGATCGAGCTCGAAGGCACGACGCGCATTGCCCGAGAGGAAGCGCTCGCGCACGTCACTGGGCAGGCGCAGAGAGTCGAGCTCGGAAAGAGGACGTTCGAACGGCATCAGCGGGAAGTCGCTCGCGAAGAGCACCTTGTCCTTGCCGAACGTCTTGAGGAAGTGCACGAAGCGCTCCGGGTAGTACCTCGGCACGTGAGCGCTGGTGTCAATGTAGACGTTGCGGTGCTTCCAAGCCACCGCGATCATCTCCTCGGTCCAGGGCCAACCGATGTGGCCGCAGACGATGCGAAGCTCGGGGAAGTCGAGCGCAATGCGGTCGATGTACAGCGGCCGTCCCGTCTCCGACGGATAGAGCGGGCCGGTGTGTCCCACCTGGGTCTGCAGTGCCAGACCCTCCTCGACGCAGGCGGCGTACAGCGGGTAGTAGGAGGGATGAGTCGGGGGACGGTCGTAGAGGAACGGCTCGATGCGGACGCCGATGAAGCCGTACTCGTGGGCGTGGCGCCGGATCTCCCGCACCGCCGCCATGATGTTCATGGGGCTGGCGTGATACTGGCCACGCAGGCGTCCGCCGAAGCGCTGCACCGCGTCGACCACCGCACCGTTGTCGCCGGCACAGATGGCGATGCTGATGCCGGCTCGATCCATGCCGGCGATGACGTCCTCCCCGCGCGTGCCGCGGGTGAGCATCTCGGCGCGGCCATAACTGTCGAAGACGCTCAGAGCCTCGGGCGTCACCTGGTCGGCGGGCCTGGGTGGGATGAAGTGCACCCAGGCGTCAATGATCTCGGCCAACCGTTCTCCCTGAACCGTGTCCGGCAGCGGCCGATCGACGCGAGCGCGTCGCCCTCCGTATGCTAGTGATGACGGCCGGCCGGCGGTGCGGCCGGCGCCTCGCGGACGCCCGGGACCGCCGGGCACTCAGCGGTGTGGAGGGAAACCGATGCAGGTACGGGTCGACCCGGCACGATGCCAGGGCAACGAGGTGTGCACCGAGGTCTGCCCCGAGGTGTTCGTCTTCGACGGCGAGCACGCGCACGTCCGCGAGGGAATGGAGGAGGTGACCGAGGAGCGGCGCGACCGGGTCGAGCAGGCGGTGATGAGCTGTCCCGAGGGCGCCATCCTCCTCGAGAACTAGGCCCGGCTCAGTCGAGTTCGACCAGGACCTCGTCGCCATCGATGCGAACCGGGATGGTCGGGACTCTGAGCGCGGGGAGCATGGTGCAGCTGCCGTCGCCGAGGTGATAGGCAAATCCGTGGATGGGGCAGACCAGCGTGTCACCGTCGATGTATCCGCGCCCCAGCGGACCACCCTGATGGGCACACATGTTGTCGAGGACGTGGTACTCGCCGTCCTCCCCGCGGGCCAGCGCCAGAGTCCGGCCGCCCACGGTGATCTCGCGAACCGTGCCACACTCCATGTCCGAGACGCGGCCACAACTGTAGGTCGCCATCTGCGCCGATGATATCCAGAGCCGCCGCGATGCCGGTGCCGGCGTCCTCGCGCACGAGCGCGGCTGCGCCGGTGGCGCCGCGGCTGGATGGAGAAGGGCCGTGGTACGCGCCGGAGCCGCTTCGCAAGCTGGCGCGCCGTCGCCTCACCTGGGCGCACCTCCCGGTGGCGGCACTCGACGACGTCGAGCTGTGCGACACGGGCGCCGCCGACGCGCTGGCACCGCTGCTGCGCGCCGACACCCGTGCCGGGGCGGACCGTCTCTGGCACGCGGTGGCGGCTGAGGCGGTCGCGGGAAGGCTGGCCCTGCTGGCGGCGGCGCGCTGGTGCGGTGCCCCGGACCACCCGTGGGACGCCGTCGTCAGCATCGCCGAGGTCGTCGCCGAGAGCTTGGCGCTGCCGATGCGCTGGCGCGGTGATCAGCGTCCGCGGCTCGATCTTCTGCGAGCGCGCGACGGTCTGGTGGCGCTGCAGACACCCACCGCGGTGCACCGCGAGCTGCTCGCCGCCTGCATCGGGCCGGCCGCCGGCGACCTCGACGCAGCGGTGGCGAACTGGGTCGGCGCCCGCCTCGCCGCCGCCGCGGAAGAGGAGTTGCAGCAATGCTCGATTCCCGCGCTGGCGGTGGGCGCGCCCACCCGCCGAGGCATCGCCGCGTTGCCGGCCCCGATCGCGACCTGGCGCGGTCTGGGACTGCAGCGGAGAGCAGGCGCATCGGGCCCCCGCAACCGAGGTCCCCTGGGCGGCGTGCGGGTGATCGAGCTCGGCGGGTTGTGGGCGGCGCCCCTGGCGACGCGGCTGCTCGCCGACCTCGGTGCCGGGGTGATCAAGCTCGAGATGCCGCAGCGTCCCGACGGTCTGCGCCGCGGGGCGCCGGCTCATTTCGCCGCTCTCAACCGTGGCAAGCGGAGGCTCGCTCTCGACCTGCGGCTCGGCCGCGACCGCGATCGACTGCTGTCGCTGCTGGGACCGGGAACCCTGATCGTCGAGAACCTCAGTCCACGAGTGCTGCCCAACCTCGGGCTGGCGGCGGAGCGTCTCGCGTCCACCGGGGCGGCGGTGGTGTCGCTGCCACCTCGTCGCGGCCGCCGAGGAGGCGCACCGCCGCAGCGCGTCGCCCTCGGCTCGACCATCGAGATGGCCGCCGGCCTCGGGTTGCCCGATCCCGTCACCGGCACCCTGGGTTGCGCGCCGTTGCCGTTCACCGATGCCCTGACCGGCATCCGCGCCGCGCTGGCCGGGGTGGCGGCGCTCCGCTCCGGGCCGGCGGCTCTGCGACTGGCTCAGGTCGACGACGTGGCGGCACCGCTGGCGTGGCAGCTGCGCACCGGTCAGTTGTAGAGGACGGGCAGCGCCGTCGGCGACCGGAAGAGCAGGCCGTGGATGTGGGGATCGTCCGCGGCGGGGTCGAGCCGCAGCCCGTCCAGCCGCTCGAGCAGCGCATCGAGCGCCACCCGCATCTCCATCCGCGCCAGGTGCATGCCGAGGCACATGTGCGACCCGAAGCCGAAGGCGCGATGCTGCTGCGCCGGCCGGAAGATGTCGAAACGATCCGGCTCCGGAAAGCGCGTCTCGTCGCGATTGGCGGATCCCAGCCAGACCTCCAGCAGCGCACCCGCGGCGACGGGTTTGCCGCTCAGCTCCGAGTCACGTACCACCAGGCGCGGGATCTGGGGCAGCGGAGGCTCCCAACGGAGCGCCTCCTCGATGGCGGCTCCGATCAGCGAACGGTCCTGGCTCACCGCCTCCAGCTGGTCGGGATGGGTCAGCAACCCGAAGATGAGATTTCCCGACGAGCGATAGGTCGTCTCCACCCCGGCGGGCAGCAGGAGTCGGAGGTAGGCGACGATCTCGTCGTCGGTGAGCCGTTGACCGTCGACCTCCACCGTGGCCAGCTGGCTGATGATGTCGTCCTCCGGATGGCGGCGCCGATGCTCGATGAGAGCGGTGAAGTACGCCGCCAGCGCGCGCGAGGCCGCCATCCCCTTCTCCGGGTCGGCCCCGACGCTGATCATCTCCAACGACCACTGCACGAAACGGCGCTGATCCTGCGGGGGCAGGCCGTAGATCCGGGCGATGACGCGCACGGGGAACTGCACCGCAAACTCCGGCACGAGGTCGGCATGGCCGCGATCGCTGAACCGGTCGATCAACTCCTCGACCAGCGGTGCCACCAGCTCCGATTCCCAGCGCGCCAGTGCCTTCTGCCAGAAGCTGCGACTCACCAGGTCGCGATGGACGCGATGCTCGTCACCATCCATCTCGAGCAGGGTGCGCCCCATCACCAGGCCCATCATCTCGGCGTGACATCCAGAGGTGAAGGTCAGCGGATCGGAGAGGACCTGGGAGACGTCGGCGTAGCGCAGCACCGAGACCGTCGGTCGCTCGGTCAGATGCGGCATGTCGAAGATGTCGCCCTCGACGATGCCCTGGGTGCGGCGCAGCTCCGCCAGTCGCGGGTAGGGATCGCGGATGTCGCGGCCGAGGGGGAAGTCCGAGATGAAGTCGAGAAGCTCATCGGAGGCTTCCGCCCCCCGGCTCCTGGCCATGGTGTGGATAATGAGGCCACCCGAGGACGCGGGTCACCGGCTTTTTCCCCCATATCGTCCGGGGGTTTTTGGATGATCGGTCCAGGCCGCCTCGGCTCGTCGCCAGCCTCCAGCGACCCGGTCAGCGACCTGCTCGGCCGCGTCGCCGAGGTGCTGCCCGCCGAGCTGCTGGCATCGCTCAGCGGCCGCCTGCCCGAGCTGGCGCGGGCGATGGCGACCGCGGTGCGCCGGGAGATGACGGGTGCCGGCCTCGGTGAGGACCTGGAGGCGAGCATCCTCGACCAGCTCGCCATCGCCATCGCCGCGGTGCGCGAGCGGCGGCCGCTGACCGCCGATGAGCTCGATCGCCTGCGCGGCGTCGGCCGGGAGATGGCCCGCCGCCAGCTCGCCGTCGCCGACGTTCTCACCTTCACCCACGCCAGCGCCATCGCCGGCTGGGAGGCGGCGCGAGCGGTGCTGTCGACCCAGCCCGGTTTCGACGCCGCCGGCCTCGCCGAGCTGGCCGGTCCGCTGATGCGCTTCGTCGAGGCGACCAGCGTCGAGGTCGCGGCGACGTACGCGGCGGAGAGCGCCCGGCTGCAGGAGGAGCGGCGCAGCCTGATGCTGGGCTTCGCCAGTGCCGTGTTCACCGGCTCGGCGATGGAGGCCGAGCTGCGCCGCCAGGCCCGGGTGCTCGGCGTCACCGTGGCCGACCGCTACGCGGTGTGCGCCGCCCTCGGCGCCGAGGGAGACGGCGCGCCTGCGCCGGTGCAGTGGGAGCTGAGCGCGGGCCCGGGGGCGGTCGGCATCGACCGTGAGCGCGCCCGCCTGCTCGCGGTTCCGATCGGTGAGGACGGCAGCCTGACCCGCGTCCGCCGGCTCGCGCGCGACGCCATCGAGCTCTTCGGCTTCGATGTCGCCGGCATCGGTGGTCCCGTGGACGGCCTCGCCGATGTTCCCCGCGCCGCGGCGGAGGCGATCTCCACCGCGCAGCTGCTGCACCGTGTCCGCCGGCATGCGACGGTTGCCGCCTTCGACGAGCTGCTCGCCGAGCACATCCTGCTTGGCGACCGTCGCCTGGCCGAGCGTCTTGTCGAAGCCGTTCTCGGCCGGGTGTTGCGCGCGCGTTCCGCCGAGGAACTGCTGCGCACTCTCGAGGTGCACCTCCAGTGCGAGGCGAGCGTGGCGCGCACCGCCTCGGCCCTGGGGGTGCATCGCCACACTGTCGAGTACCGGCTGGAACGGCTGCGCGACCTTCTCGGGGAGAAGATCAGCCTGGCCAGCCCGGCGGTCGTGCTCGCCCTGGCGGGGCACAATCTTCTCGAGCGGCTGCCTCCAGAGGGCGAGGAGCGAGGGCGCTGAACGATGCCCAAGGCCCTGCTGAGCGCCGCCGAAGCGGTGACGGACATCGCCGACGGGAGCACGGTGATGGTCGGGGGATTCGCCAGCGCCGGCATCCCATACGCGCTCATCCACGCCTTGCGTGACCGCGGAGCGCGCGACCTCACCCTGATCGTCAACAGCGGCGGCAGCGATCGCCGGCCGGACCACGTCGTCCTGCTGGAGGCGGGCCTGGTGCGCCGGGTGATCTGTTCGTATGCGGTGCCGCCGGGTCGCAACATCCCGCTGGAGGCGCTCCATCAGCAGGGGCTCGTCGAGGTGGAGGCGATGCCGCAGGGAACGTTCGCCGAGTGCATCCGCGCCGGTGGGGCCGGCATCGGCGGTCTGTTGCTGCGCGTCGGCCTCGACACCGAGTACGCAGAGGGACGCGACCTCGTCGACGTCGACGGCGCGCCCCATCTGCTGGAACGTCCCCTCCGCGCCGACGTGGCCCTGGTGCGTGCCCATCGCGCCGACACCGCCGGCAACCTCGTCTATCGTGGCATGGCGCGAAACTTCAACCCCGAGATGGCCACCGCGGCAGATCTGGTCATCGCCGAGGTCGACGAGGTCGTCGACGCCGGCACGATCGATCCCGAGACGGTGGTGACGCCGGGCATCTACATCGACCGCCTCGTGGTCGGCGGCCGCGCCACCGAGATCGCCTTGGGAGTGCTCGCGTGACGGTGCGGGCCGATCCGGCTCCCCGCCTCACGCGAGAGCTCATCGCATTGCGAGTCGCGCGTCTGCTGCAGCCTGGTTGGGTGGTCAACCTGGGAGTCGGGCTGCCCACCATGGTGGCTCAGTTCCTCGACCCCGAGAGCGGTGTCGTGCTGCATGTCGAGTCGGGGGTGCTGGGCGCCGGCCCGCCCGGCGACCCGCCCCACGATCCCGACCTCATCGACGCAGGCGCGCGGCCCATCGCCCTGTGGCCCGGCGCCAGCCTGCAGTCGAGCTCAGAGTCCTTCGCCGCGGTGCGGGGTGGTCATATCGACGCCGCCGTGCTCGGCGCCATGGAGGTGTCGGAGCACGGTGACCTGGCCAACTGGCGGCGGCCGGGACGGGGGCTGGGCGGCATCGGCGGCGCCATCGACATCGCCCAGTCCGCCCGCCGGGTGGTCGCGGCGATGGCTCACACCGGTCCGAATGGTGTGCCGCGACTGGTGCGCGAGTGCAGCCTGCCGCTGACCGGACGCGCCTGCGTCGACGTGCTGGTCACCGACGTGGCCCTGGTGCGTTTCGACAGCGGCGACGCGATGGTGCACGAGCTCGCCGAGGGCTGGAGCTTCGACGACGTCGAGGCGATCAGCGAGGCCCGACTGCGACCGGCCGCGGAGATCCGTGCCCTCGACCTCTGAGCCGCGACTCCCGCTGCGCGGCGTTCGCGGGCGGGCCCGTGGGCGACCCTCTGCCGTGGCTGCTCGATGGGCGGCGCCTGCCGGGCGGCTGATCAGGACCCGGAGCGTCGCCGGCGTCGCCTCGTCGCGGTCGCGCCGAGCACCAGCGACGCGGCGACCGCGACGACCACATCGCGCCCAGCCGGCCCCACCGTGTTGGGCAGTGCCGTCGCCGCCGCGACCGCCGCCGGGGACGGCTCGGTGATGGTCGCCGCGTTCAGCACCGGTGAGGCGAGGATGTCGGCCTCGCAGAACCGATCGCGCAGCCACTGCTTCTGGCCGAAAAGCCGGGTCTGATCGGAGCTGTACGGCGACAGCGGGTTGGTCGACAGCGAGTAGCTCAGGATGGTGACCGCGTCGGGGCAGGCCGACCCGTTCCAGGTCACCACCTGGATGAACGACGAGCCGTCATCGACCTGGCCATAGCCCTTGCCCTGGATGAATGGCTGGTAGATGGCGTTGAACTCGCCGTCGGGGTCGCCGGTCCCGCCATGGATGGGAATGAACTGGCCACCCCGGACGACGCCCTGACGGCTCCCCACCGTGGCATCGAATGGGACGGCCGCGTCCCGGAAGTCCTTGACCGCGTCGCCAAGCGCCGTCTGCACATCCGGGCTCGCTGGGTCGAGGGTGTTCGGCGTGTTCACCGGGTCGTTCGGGTTGAAGGGATTGCTGAAGACGACGCCTGGACTGTCGGGGACGCCCGCCGGCGTCGACTCGGTGGTGCGGCTGGTCGCGTGCAGCCAGAAGCGGTGGAAGAGCAGCGCCCCGCTCGAGCCCAGATTGTCGTGCAGGTCCCAGCCCGCCAGGGCGTCGCACGCGCCACCGACCGGGACCGGTGGTCCGGACGTCGTCGCCGCCATCCCACCCGGCAGCGACCGGCACAGCTGCACCAGCGCATCGCGAGTGAGCTCGCCGCTGAGCACGCGGTCGCTCAGCACCTGGTTCTGCATGTCCTGGCGGGTGAAGCCGGCGGCTCCGAGGCCGTCGCTCCCGTCCACTCGCGCCTGGGTCATGATCAGCCCGACCCGGGTGCGCAGCGAGCGCTCGGCGCGCTCGTCGCCGATCACCGCCGCGTACCCCTCCAGGGGTTGGTGCGGGTTGCTCAGCCAGTAGCTGTCATTGGAGTTGGTCACGTAATCAGCGCGGAACAGGTGCGGCATGTGACTCGGCCCGAAGAGGCCGGGCTCCACCGCGTCGGCGTCGGTCAACCAGTCACACGAGGTGCGTGAGCCGTCGAGGGTCGCGACGCGAGCCAGCTGGAAGGTGGCATCGCCAACGGCGGTGTTGCACTGGTGGGCCATCGAGTCGGGAACGTTCGGGATCGAGCCGATGTCGGCATAGAGTGCGTCCCCGGCGGAGTCGGCCACGATGGTGTTCACCCAGGGGATGCCCTGGTAGCGGTCGAGGATGTCGAGCACCTGCCGCGCCGATGTCGCCATGTCGGTCTCGAGGAAGTGATTGAAGACCCGGACGTTGTCGGCGTTGCCGTCGCGGAGGGCGAAGGCAGTGGTCGGCGTCCAGGGAAGCGGCACGCTTTCGACCGATCCGACTACCGGGCCGTATCGGGTCGAGAACAGCGTCCGGGTGAGTGGTTTCTGTGACCCGTCCGGCTGACGCTCCTGGATGGTCACGGTGCGCCGGGTCATCGGCGTCGGCACCCCGTCCACGAGATAGCTGGTCGGTGTGCCCGGGACCAGCGCCAGCTGGTAGAGGGTGAACCGCCGCGCGGTCGACACCGTGTGACTCCACGCCATCGTGGAGGTCCGCCCGATCAGGACCAGCGGGACCCCGTAGAGCATCGCGCCGCTGACGTCGATGACTCCCGGGATGGTGAGCTGGGCCTCGTAGAAGCGCTCGGTGCCGAGCCAGGGAAAGTGGGGGTTGCCGAGGAGAACGCCGTGGGTGTGGTCGCGACTGCCGTCGCGCCCGATGGCGACGGCGTTGCTCCCCGCGGCGAGTTGGGTGGCCCGGGCCAGGGCGGCGGCGATCGAGGCGGGCTTGGCGGCACCGCTCGACCCCGCCGTCCCATCTCCAGGTGGCTGAGCGGTGGCGATCCCGTCGACGAAGACGCCGGCGCTGGCCAGCAGGATGAGCTGGTAGAAGCGGCGGTCGGCCTCGATCTCGGTGATCGGGTGCACCCATGCGGCGCCTCTGCAGCTGGGGTCGGGAACTCCCGCGGAACCGCCGACGCCGGCGAGGTACCGGTTCCAGCCCGCGACGTACCCGCGCACGAGCTCGTGGAACTCCGGCCGCAGCCCGAGTGGCGGAGGGATGGTGAGCAGGTGCTCGACCACGCCGCCGTCGATGATCTGCTGCCAGAAGAGATCGGAGCTCTCGTTGCTGGAGACGACTCCGTTGCCGCGCTGCTCGAAGGTGGCGGAGGGACCGAAGTAGCGCGAGCGCTGGGCGTCGACGGTCACGTAGTCGTCCGCCATGGGGCAGATGTCGTCCTGCGCGAAGGCGTAACCGAAGCCGTAGCCGAGCCCGGCGAAGTTGTGCGCCAGGATGTGCGGGATCCCGCCCTCGGTGCGCCGGATGGTCGCCTGGAGCCCCGCGCTGTCAGCGCGCGCCGCCAGCGCGGCGGAGAGGGAGACCAGGATCGCTCCGAGGACGCTGAGCAGGGCGGTGGCGCCGGCGAGGCCGGATCGCAGAGGAGCCCGTCCCGTCAACAGGGACTCTCACTTCGGCGGCCGCCCCCCGCGGCGCCCGACCGCGGCACCTCCACGCCTCAAGGGACCGGCCCCGCCGCCCCGCATTGCAGGGGCGGACGTTCCCAGGGAGGACCGGCGCCGACCTGTAGGCTCCATCGGATTGGTCCGGCGCGGCTGGTTTGAATGATGGGAAGCGAAGCGATGCGGGTTCGGCGAGTCGTCACCGGCCAGGCGGCCGACGGCAGGTCGATCTTCGTCAGCGACGAGCAGGTCGATGCGATCACGTTTGACCTGGTGCCCGGCACCGAGTTCCATCGCATCTGGGGCAGCGACGGACTCGTCCAGCTGCCGACCGACGGCGCCCACCCTTCGGCGCCGGATTACTTTCCGCCCGCGGAAGGCTTTCGCTTCGCCCTGTTCACGCTCGGCCCGGAGCGGACGAGCCTGCCCGAGGACCTCGACATCGAGGCCGCCCTGGGCGCGCTGAGGAGAAGGCTTCCCGGTCTGGTCGATGTGATGGAGCCGGACCATCCCGGCATGCACACCACCGACACCGTCGATGTCGACCTGGTGCTGTCCGGCGAGGTGTGGCTGGAGCTCGATGACGGAGCTGAGGTCCACCTGCGGGCCGGTGATTGCGTCGTCCAGAACGGCACGCGCCACGCCTGGCACAACCGAACCGGCGAGCCGTGCGTGATCGCGGTGGCCCTCATCGGCGCCCGACGAGGAGGCTGAAGCGCCGCTCAGAGATTCCTCAGGATTCTGAGGATGCGGGTCGACTTCACAGCAGATTTTGAGGCCTGAGGCCCCTGATTCCAAGGTTGGTCTGCGATTCTGCGAGCTCCACGGATTGTGCAAGGAGATTTTCGCCATGCCCGAGACCCCCGATCACGATGGCTTCGAGCCTCGTTCCCCCCGCAGCCATCCGCGCCGGACTGTGGCCATCGCCCTGGTGGCGGGCGGCCTGATCGGTGGCGCCGTTGCCGGCAGCATGATCGTTCCGCGCGCCGCCACATCGAGCTCGTCGACCAGCACCGACGCCACATCCACCAGCTCCAGCGACACGAGTAGCGCATCGGGCGGCGCTGGCGTCACGCAGAGCCCCTCGTCCGGCTCGTCGACCGCAAGGTCCAACGAAGACGCCACCCACGAGTCGGGAGAGAGCACCCAGCGTGAGTCCGACGAGAACTCGGGCAAGGTCGGCACGCATTCCGGCGCTTTCAGGCCCAACGAGAACGCCACGCACGAGTCCGGCGAGAGCTCGCAGCGCGAGTCCCAGGAGAGTGCCGGGCAGCGCCCGACGGTTCCCTAATCGCTGACTCCTACTCCCAAACGCGGCGGGCGAGCCGGCGCTCCAGCGCCAGTCCGGCCGCGAGCGGGAGGTCCAGCCCCCGACGCAGAGCGTCACGCGTGGCGAGCGCTGCGTCGGGGGCCAAGCGGGCGCAGTGCTCGGCGATCTCGCCGGCGCGCAACCGCAGCTGCGCCCGGGGCACCACCTCCTCCACCAGCCGGTGCCGCATCGCCTCGCCCGCAGAGATGCGCTCACCGGTCAACAGCAGCGCAGAGGCGTGACCGAGACCGGCCACTCTCGGCGCTGACTGAGTCCCGCCGGCGGCGGGGATCATCCCGAGGTTGATCTCGGGAAGGCCGAGCACGGCGTCATCGGCGGCGATGCGCTGGTCGCACAGCAGTGCCAGCTCCAGTCCCGAGCCCAGGCAGTATCCGTGCAGCGCCGCGATGATCGGGCGGGGGCAGTCGAGCACCCGTCCCCAGACGTCGCGGGCGAAGCGGACACGGCGCGCCACCTGCTGAGACGGTGCCGTACCGAACTCGGTGAGGTCGGCACCCACGGAGTAATGGTCACCCTCGCCATACACGATGACAGCGCCGACGTCGGGGTGCTCGGCCGCCAGACCGAACGCCTCGTAGAGGGCATCGCGCATCGCCAGGTTGTAGGCGTTGTAGCGCTCAAGCCGATTGAAACCGATCCATAGCACGCTGCCCTCCAGGCGAATGCTGATCGGTGCGGCCATCGCCGTCACTCACCGGTAAAGCGAGGCGGTCGCTTCTCCAGAAACGCCCGCAGTCCCTCTGCCCGGTCGTGGGTGGTCTGGAGGAGGACCGCCAGATCGGCTTCGAGCCGCAGGCCGTCGCGCAGCGACAGGTCGACGCCGACGTTGATCGCCTCCTTGCAGGCACGCAGTGCGGTGGCCGACTGGTCGCCCAGCCGGCCGGCCAGGGCCTTCGCCTCTTCCGCCGCCGCCTGAGCGGTCGGAGTCGCCCGCACGGCCAGGCCGAGCCGCACCATCTCGTCGCCGTCGATCTCCTCTCCGAGCACCAGCGCACGGAAGGCTGGACCGGGCCCCATCAGACGGGGCAGCCGCTGGGTTGCGCCGGCAGCGGGAACGCGTCCATAGGCGACATGGGGAAAGCCCAACCGCGCTGTGCGGGCGGCGACGCGCAGATCGCAGGCGAGTGCCAGCTCCGCGCCGCAACCCCTGGCGTCACCGCTCAGCGAGGCGATGGTGATCGACTCGAGAGACGCCAGCGCCTCGATGCAGCGCGCCACCGCACCGTCGGGACCACCGTCACGGAGGCCGGGTGGAAGCGCATCAGCGGTCGCCGCTCCGAGACCGGCGAACTCACCGTGGGGCGGAGCGTCGAGGAGGATCACCGATGCCGCGCTGAGGTCATCCGGTCCCGGGAACAGTCGATGCAGCGCCGTCGCCAGCACGGAGTCCAGCGGGGTGCCGGGAAGGGTGATGTACAGGACGCCCCGTTCGATGCGCGCGGCCGGCTCGGTCACCGGGGGAGATGCAGGCCGCGCACCGCGACCAGGGTGCGCTGGATGTCGTTGGTGCCGCCGCCGATGACGTCGAGCACCGAGGCGCGCACCACTTGCTCGAAGAGGCCGTCGAGCTCGGCGCCCGGTGCTCCCTCGGCGAGGGTGGCGGCAGGGCCGCCGAGGTCGAGCGCGACCTCGGCGAGCCGCTCCTCCAGCTCGGCGGCGACGATCTTGGCCATCGCCGCCTGGTGGTGGGGAACGCGGCCGCCCTCCAGCTCGGCGACACACCGCACCGCCAGCAGGCGCGAGGCTTCGACCTCCGCCACCAGCGAGCCGACGAGGTCGCGGACCCGTGGGTCGCTGCCGAGCGGAGCACCCTTGGCATCACATGCGATCGCGAGGTGCCTGATGAGCTCATCGAGCTCACGGCGCACGCGCGCCACCCTGCCGCCCAGCATCACCCGCTCGAAGGTGAGCGCCTCGGTGATGATCGCCCAGCCGCCGCCGGGTGCACCGACCAGCGCGTCGGCGCCAACCCGCACGCCGTCGAAGAAGACGGCGTTGGTGCGCCCACCGCTCATCGCCTCCATCGGTCTGATGGTGATGCCGGGAGTCGACATCGGCACCAGGAACACGCTGATGCCGGCGTGCTTCTCGGCGTCGCTATCGGTGCGCGCCGCCAGCCAGCAGTGGTCCGCCAGCTCGGCCATCGTCGTGTAGAGCTTGGCGCCGTCGATCACCCACCCACCATCTGCGCTTTGGGCTCGGGACCGCAGCGAGGCGAGGTCGGACCCGGCATCGGGCTCGCTGTAGCCGAGGCAGACGCAGTGTTCGCCGCGCAGGATGGCCGGCAGGAACCGCTGCTGCTGCTCCTCGCTTCCGTGGGCCATCAGCGTGGGGCCGACGATGCTCACCGCCATCGTGTGAGCCCGCACCGGCGCACGGTGGTACTCCATCTCCTCGACGAAGGCGAGCTGCTCGAAAGCGGAGCGTTGCTGACCACCCCAGCGCTTCGGCCAGGAGACACCGAGCCAGCCCCTCTCCGCCAGCAGCCGGGTGAAATCGCGATCGAAGCCACGCTCCGCCTGGGGGTTGCGGCGGTGCATCGCCTGCTGCCGCTCGCTCCAGTGCTCAGCAAGGAAGGCGCGCACCTCGCCGCGGAATGTGGCCGCGGCAGGCCCGAGGTCGAGCTCGGGGAGGACGCTCATCGGTGCGTTCGGTGGCCCGCTGATCAGCGGCCCTGATAGCGGGGCTCGCGCTTCTCCGCGAAGGCGCGTGGACCCTCGCGTGCGTCCTCGCTGTCGAAGACGTACCGCGACAGATGGCGCTCGATGTAGTAAGCCTGTTCGGTCGGTATCCCCTGCGTTCGCAGGACCGACTCCTTGATCGCCTGGGTGGCGACCGGACCGTTGCGCACCAGCATCCGCGCGTATCCCATTGCCGCGTCCATGAGCTCGGCACGTGGCACCACCTTGTTGACGAGGCCGAGGCGCAACGCATCGTTGGCGTCCACGCGCTCGCCCAGCAGGAGGATCTCCATCGCGTGACAGAAGGCGATCTGCCGTGGCAGTCGCACCGTCGATCCGCCACCCGGAAAGAGCGACCAGCGCACCTCAGCGAGCCCGAACTCGGCACCGTCGGCGGCGACGCGAAGATCGGTGCCCAGCATCATCTCCATCCCGCCTCCGACGCACACGCCGTTGACCGCCGCCACCACCGGCTTGTAGAGCGGGAAGGCGCGCAGCATGTGGGCCAGCTCAACACTGGAGGAGCGCGCCGGGGGGCGCTTGTCGGTGAACGTCGGGATGTGAGTGGCGAGGTCACCGCCGGCGCAGAAGGCTCGATCGCCCGCGCCGGTGATCACCGCGCACCACACATCGGCGTCGTCGCGCACCCTTCTCCAGGCATCTCCCAGCGCCGCCATGTGCTCGGCGTCGAGCGCGTTGCGCTTCTCCGGCCGGTTGATGGTGATCAGGACGACATGGGGCTCGGGGATGTCGACGTCGATCGACATGGCGCGATGCTACACGCCGCCGGTACCCTTTAGCCCGGACCCACCGGTCGAGTGCCGGTTCCCCACTGCATCGGAGTTGAACACGCCGTGGCGGTCGTCGAGGCCGAGGACACCATCGAGCTGCTGCGCGAGTCGGTGCGTGGCACCCTGCGGCGGCAGTGGCCTGTCGACCAGGCGGCGGGGCTGCAGCGCGACCCGACGGCGCTGAGGGACGCGTGGCAGGTCGCCGCGTCGCAGGGATGGGCGGCGCTTGGTTCGCGGCAGACGGCCGCCTGGGCGGTGATCGTCGAGGAGACCGGACGGGCGGCGTGCCCACTCCCGCTTCGCGACGGTGCCGCGGTCGCCGCCGCCCTAGGCCCCGGCGCCGGTCCTGCCACCGCTGTCCTCGAGCAGGTCGCGGCCGGGACCGCGGCGGTGGCGGTGGCGATGGGGACCCGTGGCGGTGAACGCGCCGGAGGCGCGGTACGGTCGTCGGCCTTGCTCGACGGTCAGGTCCGGCTGCAGGGGAACGTCCGCTTCGTGGAAGGAGCGGGAGTCATCACCCATCTCCTGCTCGCCACCGATGGCGAGGCGCCGCTGGCGCTGGTCGAATCCGCCGCGCCGGGAGTCACCACCGTGATCACGCCGGCGCTGGCAGGACCGCTGATGGAGGTGCGTTTCGACGACGCCGCGGGCACGCCGCTCCAGGTGCCGGCATCGGTGGTGGGCGACATGCAGGCGCTGCTGCGCCTCGGCTGCATCGCCCGGGCGCTCGGCGCCGCAGGAAGGTCGTTCGAGCTCGCCGTCGACCACGCCCGCAACCGTCAGCAGTTCGGCTCACCGATCGGTCGCTTCCAGGCGGTGCAGCATCGCCTCAGCGACGGCGCCATCGCCCTTGACGCCAGCCGGCTGCTGCTTCGCCGTGCGGCGTCCGCGCGGGACAGCGGTGAGGAGCGATGGCGCGAGTGCGCCGATGCGGCGTGCGCCTACGCCGCGCCGGCGCTGCGCCGGGTGGCACGCGACGCCCAGCACGTGCTTGCGGGGGTCGGGTACATGGAGGAGCACGAGGCACCACGCCACTTCCGGCGCGTCTTCGCGGACACGGTGCGCTTTGGTGGCGCCGCCGCCGCTCGCGCCCGCCTGGGCGCCGCAAGCCTGGACGCGGCGGCCATGACTGCCGGGTTATCGAGCCCAGGAGCGATCGGATGAGCATCCTCGACAGCTCGCCGAGCCGGCCGGATAGCCGCCGATGAGCGAACCCGCCACCGAGGCGCTGCTGACCGACTGCCGCGTGCTCGACTGCGCCGGGGAGCTGGGGGCGCTGTGCGGGCGGATCCTCGGCGACCTCGGCGCCGACGTGATCAAGATCGAGCCGCCCGGTGGTGACCCGGCGCGCCACCTCGGTCCCTTCGTCGGCGAGGTCGCCCACCCCGATCGCAGCCTGCGGTTCTGGGCGGCCAACGCCAACAAGCGCAGCGCCGTCCTCGACCTCGACACCACCGATGGCGCGGAGCTGCTGCGACGGCTGGCGGAGCGCGCGCACATCGTCGTCGACAGCGAAGCTCCGGGGGTGATGGCACGACGCGGTCTGGACCACGCAGCGCTCGCCGGGTGCAATCCCGGGATGATCACGGTGTCGATCACTCCCTTCGGCGAGGACGGACCGCGATCGCGGTGGCGCGGACCCGACCTGGTGCTCGCCGCCACCTCAGGACAGGTCCACCTCAACGGTGACGAGGACCGGCCACCGGTCCGCATCAGCATCCCCCAGGCAGCGCCGCAGGCTGGTGCGCAGGCGGCGATGGCGGCTCTCATCGCGCGTCATCACTGGCGGCGCACCGGACGCGGGCAGCACATTGACCTCGCCGTCCAGGAATGCTTGACCAACACCCTGCTGACCATCACCCAGGCGTGGGATCTCACCGGACGGCTGTACCGCCGCGGCGCTCGCACCGGCTGGGGGCCGATCCTGCAGCGGACCATCTGGTCGTGTCGCGACGGATTCGTCGCCTGGAAGTGGTTCGTGGGCAAGCAGCGAGGGCGTCGCAACGACGCCATGGTGGCGTGGATGCGCGACCGCGGTTTCGGTGAGGCGCTGGCCGGCGAGGACTGGGAAGGGTACGACCTGATGCAGCTCACCCAGGAGATGGTCGACCGGTGGGAAGAGGCCTTCGCGCCCTTCTTCGCCGCGCACACGATGGACGAGCTGTACCAGGGGGCCATCGACCGCCGCATCATGCTGTGCCCGGTGAGCACCCCCGCGGCCATCCGGGCCAACGAGCAGCTCGCCTTCCGGCGATTCTTCCGTCCCGTGCGACATCCGGAGCTGCAGCGCGACGTCGAGTATCCCGGACCCTTCGCCCAGATGAGCGCCGGTGAGCCGGTGGTGCGGCGCCGCCCGCCCCTGATCGGTGAGCACACCGACGAGGTGCTGGCGGAACTCGCCGCGGACGGAGCGAGCGGAGTTGCCCACCGCAGCTGACACGAGAGATCGGCGCATGGCCGATGGCACCGGAGCAGACCTGGTGTTGCGAGCCCGGGTCGTCCATGACGGCGACGGCAGGCGCCTGCATGACGCGCGCGTTGTGGTCCGTGATGGCATCGTCATCGCGGTCGGCCGGCATGCCGGTACCGAGCATCGGGGCCGTACGCTCGACGTTGCCGCTGTCGTGCCCGGCTTCGTCGACGCCCACATGCACGTGTTCCGCGCGGCCCGGGACATGACCGCCGTCGACTGCCGGCCCCCGGCGGTGCGGTCTCTGGCCGAACTGGTGGCCGCCTTGCGCGCGCGGGCGCAGAGGCTGCCCGCGGATGCGTGGGTGGAGGGCAGCGGGTACCACGAGCTCGACCTCGCGGAACGCCGTCATCCCACCGCGGCCGAGCTGGAGGCGGCCGGCGGCGGCCGCCCGGTGCGGCTCCGGCACCGCAGCGGACACGGCGTCGTGGTGAGCACCTCCGCGCTGCGGGCTGCCGGCATCGACGCCGCCACCCCCGATCCACCCGATGGACAGGTGGAGCGCGATGCGCAGAGAGCTCCGACCGGCCTCCTGCTGGGAAGCGCGGCGCGACTGGTGCGGCCGCCGCGTCGCTCGACCGCCGACCTCGCCGCGGAGGTCGACGCGCTCAGCAGGCGGTGGCTGGATCTGGGGATCACCACCGTCTGCGACGCGGGGCCGGACAACGATGCCCGGGTGCTCGAGCTGTTCGCCCTTCTGGTGCGCGAGAAGCGAGTCCAGCAGCGGATGGTGGTGATGCGCGGCGCGTCCGACGCCCTGCGCGACAGCGCGACCGCGGCACCGCCGTGGACCCTACCCGGCGACCTCGGCGCGCGTCTGTCTGCCGGTCACGTCAAATTCATGCTTGCTGCCAACGGCGCCGGCGCGCGCGGCACGCAGGATCGGCTTGCAGAGGCGATCAGCGTCCTCGCCCGGGCGGGTCAGGCGTGCGCCCTGCACGCCGCCGACCTCGAGACCGTGGCCATGGCGCTGCATGCGCTGGAACGCGCCGGGCCCGCTCGGGGTGCGCCGCCGCACCGGGTCGAGCACGCCACGCTGCTGCCCGATGCGCTGGTCGCGCGGCTGCAGGCCTGTGGCGCCGCCGTGATAGGGCACCCACTCTTCGTGCGCCGCCACGGCGACCGCTATCTGACCGATCCCGACGAGAACCCGCCGGCCTGGGTGCATCGCTGCGGCAGCCTCCTCGCCGCCGGCGTTCGCGTCGCCGCCGGCTCGGATGCACCGGTGGTGACCCCTGCGCCCCTCCAGTCGATGGCCGCCGCGATGACCCGCCGCACCCTGTCGGGCACCGCTCTCGGTCCCGACGAACGGGTGGGATTCGACGCGGCGCTGGCGCTGCACACCCGCTGGGCGGCGACCCTGTGCGGGCGGCCCGAGCTGGGCCGGCTCCGGCAAGGATCGCCTGCCGATCTGGTGGTGCTTCCCGCCGATCCCGCGACCCTGCCTCCGGAGGTGATGGCAGAACTGCCGGTGACGGCGACGATGCTCGCCGGCGAGGTCGTAGCCGGCAGCCTCTGATCAGACGGCGAGGAAGCGCGCCATGTATGCGAGCGACGGGCCAAGCCTGCGATCAAGCTCGAAACCCGCGAGCGCCGCCTGCCGGCGGAGCGACCCGAAGGGCACGAAGTCGGGATCACCGGCGATCTCGGCAACGACCAGGCGACCACCGCGCTTCAGCACTCGGTGAAGCTCGTTCAGCGTCCGCTGCCGGTCGGGAATCTCGCCCAACACCCCGGATAGATACGCCGCATCGAACGATGCCTCCGGGTATGGAAGCGGTTCCTCCGCCGCAGCCAGCGTCGGGGTGATGTTGTCGATATCCATCCGTTCAGCCCGGCGCATGGTCTCGTCGAGCATCACCTGCTGAACGTCGAGGACGTCGAGCCGTCCCTGCGGAGCGATCCATGTCGCGACCGAGGTGGCGGCCTGGCCGAGCCCGGGGCCGATCTCGAGGACGCACTCCCCCGGACGCGGTTCGAGCGCGCGCTGCAGAACGCCGGTCGGGTGGGGAAGGCGCAACACCCACCGCATCGACGCCGGAATCGGCCTCGGCGTCCGCCGGCTCGCCACCCGTCCCGCGGCATCGGCTGCCGCCGCTCCCGCGAGCAGCGGTATCGCCCACCGCCAATGCCGTCTGACGCCGGCGCCGATCCCCGCCAAGGCAAAGCCAACCGACGTGGCCTGGGCCCAATCCTGTCTGCGCACGGGGCGAGCCTACCGACTCGGGGCGACGCCTCGCCGCATGACTGACTCTCAGGCGCGTGCGCCCTGTCACGCCGCAGACTGGGTCCTATAGGAGAGGCCATCCTCGCTTGACCCAAGCATCTGTGCCCGCGGGACGGCGACCACCCAGGCCTCGCGGAGGGTGGCGACCTCACTCCGAGCCGCCGCGCTGTCGGCTCCGTCCGAGAGCACTGGAACGAAGATCCCTGAAGTACGCTTGGCGAGCCGTGGCACGCATCGAGTTGGCTGCAACAGCGCTCGTATGGCTCGTTACTGCGTGTGGCAGCGGTTTGAGCGAGCAGCAGGCGGTGGCGGCCGCGCACAAAAAGGCCCAGCCTATGTCGAGCACCCCGGTCGCCTTGGTTTCCGCGGCGTCGGGGCACTTCAGCGAGTTAGGGCCTCACAGCGAGTTAGGGCGTCACGCCGGGACGGCCGTCCCTGATCCAAACCGCGCCGTGTGGGCGGTCATCTTTCGCGGCACCTTCCAAGGCTTATGCGGCCCTGGGCTAATGTCGCCGCCCCCGCAAGTGTCGCCCGTGCAGCATCCTTGTCCACCGCCGAACACAACTGTTCGCGTCGTGCTCGATTACTCCTCCGGTGCGTTTATCACAGCAACGACGCCCGCAGATGCCCCCTGAGGCGTACGCCCGCAGAAGGCATGGTAGGCAGGTCCTCCGTGGCGACAATTGTGAGGGGTGACTGGCGCATGCTGGCCTGGCTCACTGTCACTGGCCCTGGCACGAGCGAGCGGCAGACCTACAAACCTTCCAGCGGATCTGGCTCATAACCCTCGACGAGCCGACTCCGGGCTGCGACGACCAAGTCACGGTACCGCGGGTCGAACAGTTCCGCGAGCAACTCGTCAAGCCGACCAACGAGGGCCCCGATGGCAACGACCTCCCCGCCGTGTTCAACCAGGGGGCGAAGCCCTGCATTCTGAAGACGATCGAGCCACTCCGACAGTACGAGCGCCTCGTCATGGGTGAGGCGCACCGCGATGTCGCCTTCTTGGCCGGCGTGTCGCTTGGGCACCGCGGAATTGTCCACCGAATCGGGCGGCGGCGGAGTGGTCAAGGCGGCTGGCCGAGTCTTCGGTTGGCCTGGCCGGACCTTCGACCATGCCGCGGGAGTGGCAAACTACTAGGAAGCCATAGCGGCCGCGGGTGCTCGCGAACTCGTGGCCACGCTGCGATCGAGTACCAAGGCACCAAGCCGACGCGCCTATATTGGCAGTGCCCGCTTCGTTACAGGGGGAACCCGCATGTCTATCGATGAGAATAAAGCAGTCGTCCGTCGCTTCCTCACAGCGATTTCGAGTGGCGGCGATATCGACCTGATCGACGAGCTCGTTGCGCCGAATTACGTGAACCGTGGTATGGGCGATGTTGATCTGGCTGGCTTCAAGGCAATGCTTTCCGGCATGCAAGCCGCCAGCGACCTTGAAATCAAGGATCTCGTCGGCGAAGGCGATGTGGTCGTCCTTCGGTGCACCATGAACATAACCCTGGCCAGTGGGAAGAAGGTCTCTGCCCGGGCTCTCACCTACTACCGTCTTGCCGACGGGAGGATCGTGGAAGATGACACGATGACCACGCCTGATCTGACGCAGATCCTGGGCGATGCGATGCCGGCGACAGCTGGCCCTTAGGTCCGGGTAGCGCAGGCCATCAAGGCTTGGCGCTGCCCTAGAGTCTGGACGCAGCCTTCCGAGAGAGTGGCGGGAGCCCACGAACTACGACGGGTGTAGCGTGGGCGAGCCCCAGGCTCAGCCGTACCGTCCGCCGGTGACGTGGATGACGTCGCCGGTGATGTATGCCGCGTCATCCGAGACCAGGAAGGCGACCGCGGCGGCGACGTCCTCCGGCGTCCCGATCCGGCGCAGAGGGGTGCTCGCCACCGCGCGGGCGATCACCTCGTCGGCCTTGGCGTGGGAGCGCACCAGCGGGGTGTCGATCATCCCCGGGGCGACCGCGTTGACGGTGATGCCGTCGCGCCCCAACTCCATGCTCAGGGCGCGGGTCAGGCCGATCACTCCCGCCTTGGCGGCCGAGTAGTTGACCTGGCCGGGGTTGCCGAGGTAGGCGCGGGAGCTGATGTTCACGATGCGACCCCATCCGCTGGCGCGGAGGTGGGGAAGGGCGGCGCGGCAGCAGACGAAGTAGCCGCGCAGGTCGATGTCGAGCACGGTGTCCCAATCGGAGTCGCTCATCTCCTCCAACCTGCGGTCGCGGAACACCCCGGCGTTGTTGACGAGAATGTCGAGCTTCCCGAAGCGAGCCGACGCCTCGGTCATCGCGGCCGCGACCGCTTCGGCGTCGCGCACGTCGAGGGCGGCGGCGACAGCGGTGGCACCGCCGGTGGCGATCTTCTCGGCCGCCTGCCGGCCGGCCTCCTCGTCCACGTCGGCGACGACCACCGCGGCACCCTCGGCGGCGAGGCGCGCGGCGATGCTGCCGCCGATGCCGCGAGCCGCGCCGGTGACGAACGCGGCGTGGCCCCGAAGCCGGGTCACCGACGCGCGGTTGCGGCCATCGGAGCGGCGCTTGCCGGCGCCGGCGCGCCGGGGTCGAGCAGATAGCAGTCGGCCTCGACCAGGCGGGCGCGCATGCCGGGGTGGAGGACGACCGTCGAGAAGCGGTCCTGGATGATGGCGGGGCCGATCACCTCGTCGCCTGCGCCGAGGGTGGCACCGACGTAGATCGGCGTGGCGACCTCGGCGCCCTCGAACCAGCAGGCGCGGGTGCCGCGCATCGCCGCCTCGGCGCCGCGCCCCGGGGCCGGCGGCGGCGGTGCCGCCGTCACGGTGTGCCCGACCGCCTGCACCCGAAGCCCGCTGAACAGGGGAACCTCCTCCCGCTGCGCGTAGGTGTGGAGCGCCTCGTGGCGTTCATGAAAACGCTCGACCGCGGCCGCGATGTCCTCGGCGCCGAGTGGTCCGGAGTCGGGCAGGGGGACCTGGAGGTCGAAGGTCTGGCCCGGATAGCGGAGTGATGCCTCGCGGCGAACGGCGATCTGCGACGGGTCGAGCCGCGCCGCCGCCAACCGCGCACGGGCGCGATGCTCGAGGCGATCGAGCATCGCGCTCATTGCTCCAGGATCACCGCCCTGGGTTCCGGCGAAGTAAGCCTGCACCTCATCGGCGAGAAAATCGGCGACGAGCAGTCCCAACGCGCTGAAGGCCGGCGAGGTGCGCGGGATGATCACGCGACCGATGCCGAGCTCGCGGGCCTGCAGCCCGGCGTGCATCGGACCGTTGCCGCCGTACGCGACCATGGCGAACTGGGTCGGTTCGAGGCCGCGGTCGCTGGAGGTGCGCCGGATGGCGTTGACCATGGTCGCATCGGCGATGCGGACGATCGCCCACGCGGCGTCGTGCTCGGTCATGCCCAGCGCATCACCGACGTTGCGGCGGATCGCCGCCGCCGCGGCGCTGCGGTCGAGGGCAACCGCCCCGCCGCGAAAGCCGCCGACGTCGAGGTAGCCGAGGACGACGTGGGCATCGGTGACGGTGGCCTCGGTGCCGCCGCGGCCGTAGCACGCCGGCCCGGGATCGGCCCCCATGGATTCCGGTCCGACGGCCAGGGCGCCGCCGCGGAGGCGGGCCACGCTGCCGCCGCCGGCGCCGATCGAGTGCACGTCGACCATGGGCAGGTTGACGACGTAGCGATGCCGCCAGTTCCACGCGGTCTGTAGCTCGGGGCGGCCGCCGCGGACCAGGCAGACGTCATACGACGTCCCTCCCATGTCGATCGCGATGATGTCTTCCACCTCGGCGCGGCTCGCCACCTGGCAGGCGTTGATCACCCCGCCGGCCGGCCCGCTGGCCATCACCGTGACCGGCCGCTGCAGCACCGCCGCCACGGTGGCGATGCCGCCGTTGCACTGCATCACCAGAAGCTCGTGGGCGTACCCGGCCTGGCGCAACGCCGCCGCCAACCGCTCCAGGTAGGTGCGCACCCGGGCGCCGACGTAGGCGTTGACCAGGGTGGTGCTGACCCGCTCGAACTCCGGCGCCGTGGGCGTGACCTCGTGCGACAGCGACACCACGGCCTCGGGGTGCTCCTCGAGCACCAGCTCGCGAGCTCGCCTCTCGTGAGCCGGATCGAGAAACGCGAACAGAAGGCAGATGGCGATCGCGTCGATGCCCCGCTGCCGCAGCCGGCGGGCGGCGTGGCGGACCGCGTCCTCGTCCAGCGGGGTGATCACCTCGCCCCTGCTGCCCAGCCGCTCGGGGACCGCGAAACGGTTGCGGCGCTGGGCGATGGGTGGCGGGGCAGGCAGCGTCGGATTCCAGATGTCCTCCTTCCAGCCACGACGCATCTCGACGATGTCGCGCTGGCCCTCGGTGGTGATCAGGCCGACGGCAGGCCCCGACATCGCGATCATGGTGTTATCGGCGGTGGTGGTGCCATGGATGACCAGCGCGGTTTGGCGCAGCAGGTCGCCGAGGTCGCTGAGCCCCTCGGTCGCCGCCAGGTCGGTGAGCGCGTCGAGGCAGCCGCGGGACTCGTCGTCGCGCGTGGTCGGTGCCTTGGTGACCACGATGCGCCCGTCGGGGCGGACGCACGCGCAGTCGGTGAAGGTGCCGCCGACGTCGAGCCCGATGCGGTAGCCCGCGTCGCCGGTGCTCACCGCGCCGCGATCTCGCCGGATCGCTGGGCGCGCAGCTGGTCGCGCAGGGCGCGCGTCCGCTCGACGTCGACCCGGAGACTGAGATCCTCGATGCTCCCGATGAGGGCCACCCCGTACTCGCGCTCGGCGGAGCCCGCCGAGACGTACTCGTCGAGCACGTCGTCGCGCACCGCCTCGGGATCGCGGTCCAGCGGGTCGCCCCAACCGCCGCCACCGCCGCACTCGAGAATGAGCGCCTCTCCCGCCTCGTGGGGTTCGTTGAAGGCGGTGTGATCGATGACGCGCTCGTGCTCCCCCAAGGCGCGCACCATCAGCCGGTTGGCAGCTCCTGGCTTGCCGCCGGCGACGCCCGGCACCGGATGGCGCACGCCGACGATCCAGGTGTTGACCGTCACCGGGGCAGTGAACTGCTTGACGTACCGCGAGCCGCAGTGACCGCGCCACCGGCCCGGGCCGCCGCTGTCGGTGATCAGGTCGGTGCTCAGCCGGCGCTGCGGCAGCAGGGTCTCGTTGATCTCGGCGGTGCTGCGGATGAGGTTGCCGGAGTTCGCGTTGCGCGCCCCCCAGCCGTCGGTGCCGAAACCGGCGCCGCACCACCCCGCGTAGGTGTCGGTGCCGGCGTCGATGAAGAACTTGCCGGTGTCGGGATGCTTGCCGTAGCTGACGATGGGCGAGGCCAGCTTGTAGACCTGGGGCACCACCCGCTCGGGAATCGCCTGGGCCAGCGCCAGGGCGATCGCCTCACCGATCTCGCTCCCGGGATGATGAGTGCCCGCCGCAACCGGCCGCCCCACCGCGGGGTTGATGCAGGTGCCCTCGGGAACGCGCAAGTCGATGGAGGCGAAGAATCCTTCGTTCTTGGGGATGGACGGGTCCATCGCCGAGGCGATCTGGGCCACCACGTAGCCGCGGGTGTTGCCGAAGGTGCTGTAGGCCGACAGGTTCTGCCGGGTGTCGCTGCCGGTGAAGTCGACGGTCAGCTTGTCGCCGGACACGGTGATGGCGACGTGGACGTGGATGTCGCGGTTGCCCTTGGGATCGTGGTCGACCCAGGCATCGCCCTGATACACGCCGTCCGGCCACGATGCGACCTCCTCGTGGAAGCGCCGGGCGGCCACGTCGATGGCGTGATGCACCGCGGCCTTCACCGCGGCGACGCCATACCGCTGGCACAGCGCGGTCAGCCGGCGGGCTCCGAGCTGGGCGGCACCGACCTGGGCGCGCAGGTCGCCGATGAAGGTCGGCGTCCGGCAGTTGGTGCGCAACAGGTAGGTCAGGTCGCGGCGCTCGACGCCCCGCTCGTACAGCTTGATCACCGGGATGCGGAAGCCCTCCGCCCAGATGTCGAGCGCATCCACCGGATAGCCGCCCGGGGTCATGCCTCCGGTGTCGGCGTGGTGGCACTGGATGCTGGGGATCAACACCACCTCGCCGTCGACCACCACCGGGGAGAAGATGTTGTAGTCGGGCAGGTGACCGCCGCCGTGGTAGGGATCGTTGGCGACGAACACGTCGCCCTCGTGGAAGTTGTCCCTGCCGAAGAAGTCCAGCGCGAAGCGCACCGGGAGGGTGCTGCTGAGCATGAACTGCGGTATCCCGACGCTGAGCGCGGCGAGCAGGCCCTCGCCGTTCATCACCGTCGCGTTGCGCTCGTTCGACTGGTTGAGGATGGGCGTGGTGGCGGCCAGCGATACGTGGGTCGCCATCTCGTAGCAGACCGTCTCCATCGAGCCGCGGATCACCTCCGCGGTGATGGGGTCGATTCCCGGCGCGGCGGTTGTGGCCGCAGGTCGCTCGGTGGTGATTGCCATCTCTGTCAGCTCCCGTCACGGCGCTGGCTGAAGGAGCGCCCGAATGCCAGCGAGGCGATGGTATTGCGCAGGATCTCCGGGGTGCCGCCGCCCAGTGCCATGCCGCGCACGTCGCGCCAGTGGCGCTCGACCGCGGCCTCGACCGTATAGCCGTAGTGCCCGTGCAGCTGGATGGCGCTGTTGCAGACCTCCTGCATGCTCTCGTTGATGAAGGTCTTGGTGATGGCCGTGTCCCACGGGGTGGGGAACCCGTCGGCGGCGTTGCGCGCCGCCTGGTGGAGCAGGGCCCGGCCGGCGGCGAGCTTGATCGCCATGTCGGCCACCTTCCACTGCAGTCCCTGGAACTCGGCGATGGGACGGCCGAACTGGTGGCGCTCCTTGGTGAAGGCGATGGACGTCTCGTAGGCGGCCTGGGCGGCGCCCAGGCAGAGCGCACAGTTGCCGAGCCGCTCGGCGCCGAAGGCCCGCATCAGGGTGCGAAAGCCGTCGGTCGTCTGCGGATTGCCCGGCACCAGCACCCACTCGGGACCGAGCTTGCACCCGTCGAAGATCAGCTCCGCCTCGGGGGTGCCGCGGCCGCCCAGCTTGCGATCGGTGCGACCGATGCCAAACCCGGCGGTGTCGCGCGGCACCACCACCGCGCCGATGCCCCGCGCCCCGGTCGACGGCTCGGGGCCGAAGCGGGTGAAGACCAGCGCATGGGTGCAGCGCGCGCCACCGGTCACCCAGCTCTTGCGGCCGCTGAGCACGACGCCGCCGTCGCTCTGGACGTCGGCGCGGGTGGAGAGATCGGTGACGGCGCTGCCCGCGTCCGGCTCACTGACGGCGATGACGATGAAGTGTTCGCCGGTCGCCGCCTTGGGCAGCAATCGCTGCTTGACCTCCTCCGAGCCCACCACGGTGATGGTGCGCGACGGCCCGTTCATGAAGAGGTGGCACACCAGCGCCGTGGTGAAGCAGGAGCGGGCGAACTCCTCGAGGACGATGACCGCGTCGAGGAAGGAGCGTCCCAGACCGCCGTACTGCTCGGGAATCAGGAACCCCAGGTAGCCGAGCTCGGCGAGGATGCGCTCGTTCTCCTCCGGCCACTCCTCCCGCTCGTCCCACTCCGCGGCGCGAGGCGCAAAGCGCCGCTCCGCCAGTTCGCGCGCCGCCAGCCGTAGCTCCTCGGCGGAGGTCTCGACGATCGCGGTCATGCCGATCCCTCAGCCTCGGCGGCGGCGCCGCCGCTGTCCACCGCGCTCCACGGCATCGGCTCCTCGGGCCCCGGGAGTCGCGCCGGGCCGTCGGCCCGCGAGGGAAGCAACACCAGAACCCGGCCGGGGGCGGTGTCCTCGCCGCGCTGGTTGGTGCAGTGAATCTCGATCTCGGCGACGTGCCGGCCGTCGACCACCTGGGTTGCGGTGACGTGTCCTCGCACGGTCGTCAGGTCGCCGATGTAGTTGAAGCGGCGCAGCCGGTTCTCCAACGCCCACAGCCAGCCATCATCGCCCATCCAGTCGGTGATCAGGTGGACACACCAGGCGGTGCGCAGCTGGCCGAAGTCGTAGGCGTACGGGTTGCCCGTCTCCTGGGCATAGGCGTCGTCCCAGTGGCAGCGCATCACCGGTTCGTGGGCGCCGAAGGCGTTGCGGGTGAAGAATCCCGGATGGCGCCGGCGGTTGCGCCGGGCCAGCCGGTAGGGATGGAGCTCCCAGCGTCCGCTCCCCTGGTACCAGGCGATGATGTCGCTGAGGGTCAGCGGCCCACGAAGGTATGGCCCCAGCTCATCGCCGGGGCGGACGTCCTCGGCCCAGCGGGGCTCGGCGCCGCGCACCGCCTCCGCGTCGAGAGCGCGTTCAACCTCATCGACCTGCTCCGCGGTCCACCGCGGACGCTCGATGGCGGTGTAGCGACCGGTCTTCCTCGAGGACTCGCGCTCGGCGCGCACCATGATGCGATCCCAGTGCGCCACCACTCGTTCGCTGGCGTCCGCGAAGGCGCTGCGGTGCCGTTCCACCACGCTCCGGCCGCCGGTGAACGCCGACTGCTTGATGTCGAAGGAGTGCAGAAAACGCCGCTCCACCAGGCGGTCGCCGGGAACCACCGGGCGGAACCAGCCGATGGCGTTGCCGCTCCAGAAGGCGTGTACGCCTGCGAGCGCCCCCCCGCCGCGTTCACGCTGCTCCTCGCTGAGCGGCGGCGCGGCGCTCACCCCGGTGGTGGTGAGGAAGGTGGGCGGCGCGATCATCCCGCCCCAGCGAGTCGCTGACGCGTACTCGGGATCGGTGTACAGCGGATTGTCGTCGCCGTAGCCGTTGGCGAAATGGCGGATGGTGTCGGTGGTCGCGTGCTCGTTGAAGACGTGGAGCAGCGGCTCCTTAGGGACCTCGACGCCGATGCGGGCACGAAGCCGCTCGATCCCCTCGTCGGTGATGCGGCCGAAGTTCGCATCACGCGCCCGCGATGGCGACACCGTCATCGGGCCTGCCACCGCGGTTCGCGTCCTTCCAGCTGGGCCTGCACCCCCTCGGCGTGGTCGGCGGTGCGGGTGTTCTCCTGGGCGATGCGCAGCCCGTTGGCGAGCGCGCGCTCCAGCGGCAGCTCCAAGCCTTCGCGGATGGCGCGCACCGTGCCACGCAGGGCGAGGGGAGCCCCGGTGGCGATCCGCCGCGCCAGATTCATCGCGCCCTGGCGCAGTGCCGTCTCATCGGCGAACACCTCGGTGACCAGGCCCAGGCGCTCGGCGGTGGCGGCGTCGAGCTGCTCATGGCGGCCGCCCAGCGCGAGACGCATCACCCGCCCGGCGGGCAGCCGGCGGCTCAGAGCGATCGCCTCCAGGGCCGAGACCCGGCCCCAGCTGACGTGGGGATCGGTGAAGCGCGCGGCGGCACTGCAGACGACGACCTCGGCGTCGGCGACGAAGTACAGACCACCGCCGGCGCAGACGCCGTTGACCGCGCACACGAAGGGCTTGTCGCTGCCGCACTGGCGGGGCGTCAGGCGGCTGCCGATCACCGCGACCTCGGACCAGCGCCGCTCTCCCAGGCGAGCGCGCTCCTCCGCCGCGGCGCCGAGGTCGACGCCGGCGCAGAAGGCGCGGTCGCCGGCCCCGCTGAGCAGCAGCACCCGAACCCACGGCTCGCCGTGGGCCCAGGTCCACAGCCGGTCGAGCTCGTCCTGCATGGTGCGGTCGAAGGCGTTGAGCTGGCGCGGACGGTCGAGGGTCACCGACAGCACGTGGTCGCGCAGCTCGAGGGTCAGCGTGGTCGGGGTGAACGGGATCGCCGGCGGGCGCTCCTCCTCCACCACCGGCGGGGTCACTCCGGCCATGGCGTCCCGCGCTCCTCGAGAATGCCGGCGAGCCGGTCGAGGTGCCCGGTCGCGTCCCCGAAGGCGAGCGCATCGCGCCGGCCGCGCCGCATGTAGAGGTGCATGTCGTGCTCGCGCATCAGGCCGATCCCGCCGAAAAGCTGATGACCGAGGGTGGTCACCCGCCGGTAGGCCTGGCTGGTCCAGGCCTTCGCCATGGCGACCTCCATGCTGGCATCGAGACCCTCGCCGAGCCTCCATGCCGCCTCGTAGGTGATCAGCCGCGACGCGTCCATGTCGACCGCCATGTCGGCGGCATGATGCTGGACCGCCTGAAACGAACCCACCGGCCGGCCGAACTGCACCCGTTCGGCGACGTAGGCGGTCACCATCTCCAGCACCGCGCCGCCGGCTCCCACCATGTCGAGGCAGCTGGCCACCGCGCCGCGCTCGAGCGTCTCGCCGAGGATCGACGCGCCCTCGAAGCGCTCGCCCACCATCTCCTCGGCGGAGACTCGAACGCCGTCGAGCTCGACATCGCCGCGATCACCGCCGGCGACGGTGCGCTGCGGCGACACCCTGATTCCGGGGGTTTCACGCTCCAGCATGAAGAGCGTGGTGGCCGGCTGCTGATCCTCAGGCGTGTCGACCGCCGCCACCAGGTAGGCATCGCTGCGCTGCGCCTCGTCGACCAGCTTCACCCCGCCATCGAGCCGCAGCGCACCTCCGTCGGGGTGCGCTCGCACCGCAGAGCCGCCGTCGGCCACCAGGGTCAGACGCGAGCTCCCCTCGGCGATGCTCGGCAGCCACCGCCGTCGCAGCTCCTCGCGCGCGTGGTGCAGCACGGTCATGCCACACACCACCACCGTGCCGGTGTAGGCGGGAGGCGCCACCGCGCGGCCGAGCTCCTCGAGCAGCACCGCCAGGTCCATGAATGAACCGCCGGCTCCGCCGTACTCGGGAGGAAAGGGAAGCCCCAGCCAGCCCAGCTCCGCCATCTGCGACCACAGCGCGACATCGTCGAGACCCGCGGACACGCCCAGATGCGCGGCGCCGTCGTTCAGGGCACGCACGTGGGCCAGCCCGAGGCTGTTGCCATTGCTGAGCATCTCCCGGGCGGTGCCGCGGAGAAGCTCCTGCTCGGAGGTCTCGGCGAAGTTCATCGTGGCAGTCCGAGGTGCCGCTGGGCGATGACGTTGCGCATGATCTCGCTGGTGCCACCAACGATGGTACGCATGATGCTGCGACGGTAGAAGCGTTCGAAGAAGCCCCCGAGGGGAGCCTCGGCTTCACCGTAGATCAGCTCGCCGTCCGCGCCGAGCAGGTCGATGGCGGCGGTTGCGAGACGCAGCTGCAGCTCGGTGATGAACAGCTTGACGATGGTGGCCTCGGGACCGGGATGGCGCCCGCTGGACTGCTGCCAGGCGACCCGGTAGGAGAACAGCCGGGCGATCTCGACCTCGGTGGCCAACTGGGCAAGCTGGCGACGCACGCTGACGTCGTCGATCAGCCGGCGACCCCCACTTTCGGTCCGTCGCGCGTAGTCGAGCAGGTCCTCCACCACTCGGCGCAGGTCGCCGGTAACAAACATCCGCTCCAGCGACAACGCCGTGCTCATGATGGCGAAGCCCTGGTTCTCCTGGCCCACCAACGCCTCGCGAGGGACGCGCACGTGGTCGTAGAAGACCACGTTGGTGCGCAGGTCCATCATCGAGTGCAGCGGCCGCACGGTGATGCCCGGGCTGCGCATGTCGACGATGAAGAGCGAAATGCCGCCATGCCGTGGCTGGGTGGGATCGGTGCGCGCCGCCAGCCAGTGGTAGTCGGCGAAGTGGGCTCCGGTCGAATACAACTTCTGGCCGGTGACCACATAGCACTCGCCGTCCCAGACGGCGCGCGTCTGCAGGCTGGCGAGGTCGGAGCCGGCGTCAGGCTCGGTGTAGCCGAGCGCGAAGTCGATCTCGCCGCGGGCGATGCGCGGCAGCAGCCGGCGCTTCTGCTGCTCGCTTCCATAGAGGAGGAGCACCGGTGCGACGATGCGGCCACCGACGTTGGTCCCCACCGCACCCGGTGCTTCGGCGCGAATCAGCTCGTCGTTGAGAATGAAGCGGTCCATCGCCGGACGGCCGGCACCGCCCTCGTCGACCGGCCAGGTGAGCGAGATCCAGCCGCGATCACCCAGCTTGCGGATGAAGTCCTTGCCGGCGCTGGAGATGCGATCTTCGCTCTGTGCCTCCCGCACCACCTCCTCGGTCAGCTCGGTGGCGAGGAAGTCCCGGATCTCCCTGCGGAAGGCCCGCTCCTCCTCGGGGATGGCGAAGTCCATTCCGCACCTCTTCCCCCGGCGGGTTTTTACGCGAGCGTAAAATTCGCCAGGAGTCTACCAGTCTGCGATCGAGGTGGTCAGGCAAGCGATGAGTGGTGGCGAGGCGTCTTCCGCCGCCCCGGGAGCTCCCGAGCCGGCAATGGCCGGGGTGCGGGTGGTCGAGCTGGGCGGGGGTGTGGCGGCCCCCTTCTGCGCGCGACTGCTCGCCGACCAGGGGGCCGAGGTGGTCAAGCTCGAACGTCCGGGACGGGGCGATCCGTCGCGCGACTGCGCTCCCTTCGCCACCGGCCGGCCCCACCGCGACGCCAGCACCCTGTTCCTCGCACTCAACACCGGCAAGGCGTCGGTGACTCTCGATCTGGCGACGACGACGGGGCGTGAGATCGCCCTCGAGCTCGTCCGCCGCGCCGACGTGGTGGTCAGCGGCTGGCGTCCGGCGACCGCGGAGCGGATCGGCCTCGATGACGCGGCGCTGGCGTCGGCCAACGGCCGTGCCGTTCGCGTCGCGGTCACCAACTTCGGCCTGCGCGGCCCGCTGCGCGACGCGCGCGCCAGCGAGCTGGTCCTCTGCGCCGCCGGCGGGCTGGCGTATCTCACCGGCGAGTACGAGGATCCGCCGACCAAGCTCGCGCTCAACCAGTGCCAGTACATGGGAGGGGCACACGCGGTGGTGGGAGCACTGGCCGCGCTGTGGCACATGGAGGCGACCGGCGAGGGGCAGTGCGTCGAGGTCTCGCTACAGGAGGTGCTGGCCGGCCTGCTGCAGGGCAAGCTGTCGTTCTACAGCTACATGGGCTGCGTCCATCGCCGTCAACCGCGCGGGCGTGGCGGGCTGCAGTACGCGCTGATGCCGTGCGCCGACGGATGGATCGCCCCCATGTTCGTGCCCGGCGCCAACGTCGACTGGGAGCTCTTCGCCGCCTTCCTCGAGGTCCCCGAGCTGCTCGACGAGCGTTTCGCGACTCGCGCGGGACGGCTGCAGCACGCCGCCGAGCTCGACCGGCTGCTGGTGGCGCGTCTCGCCGAGCGCGGCAAGTTCGAGTGGTTCCACACCGCCCAGGAGTGGCGGCTGACCTTCGGCGTCGCCCAGACCCCCGAGGAGCTGCTGGCCTGCCCGCACCTCGACGCCCGTGGCTTCTGGCGGGAGCAGCACCATCCGGTGGCCGGCACCATGCGCATGCCGGCGCGGCTCTTCCGCTCCACCGAGGACCCGCAGTTGCCGGCGCGACCGGCGCCGCGCCTGGGCGAGCACACCGCGGCCGTGCTCGGGGAGCTGGGCATCACCACGGCCGAGACGGCGGCGTTGCGCGCGGCGGCGGTGGCATGACGCTGCACCCAGCCAAGGCGGCGCTGCCGCCGCGCGACGGGCCGCTCGCCGGCATCCGCGTCATCGAGTGCGGCGAAGCATATGCGGTGCCTCACGCCACCAGGCTGCTCGCCGACCTTGGAGCCGACGTCATCAAGGTCGAGTCGTGCATCCGCCCCGACGTCTGCCGCGTGTGGCCATTTCCGGACAACGAGCCCGGTGAGCAGTTCTGGAATCGCGGCGGTATCTTCAACGAGCCGAACCGCAACAAACGTGACCTCACCCTGGACCTGCGCAAGCCCCGGGGCGTCGAGGTGTTCAAGCGGCTGGTGGCGACCGCCGACGTGGTCTGCGAGAACTACACCCCGCGGGTGATGGCCCAGTTCGGCCTCGACTACGCGGCGCTGAGCGCGATCAAGCCTGACCTGATCATGCTGTCGTCGACCGGTTTCGGCCACACCGGACCGTGGAGCAACTACACCGCCTGGGGCTTCACCCTGGAGCCGACCGCGGGAATCAGCCATTTCGTCGGCCGGCCCGATGGCCCGCCACTGCGCAGCGGCATCGCTTATGTCGACATGCCGGCAGCGAGCATCGGCGCCTACGCGGTGCTGGCAGCGCTGCGACACCGGCGGCGCACCGGTCGGGGCCAGTGGATGGACCTCGCCCAGTACGAGGTTGGCGCCGCCTTCATCTCCGAGGCGCTGATTGCGGCTGCGGCCGGAGTCGACGCCGGGACGCGCACCGGCAACCGGCATCTCGCGTATGCGCCGCAGGGGATGTACCGCTGTGCCGGCAACGACCGCTGGGTGGCGCTGACGGTCGAGGACGACGAGGGTTTTGCGGAGCTCTGCGGCGTCATCGGCCGGCCCGAGCTCGCCGACGCTGAGCGCTTCGCCAGCGCCGAGGCGCGGCGGCGGCACCACGACGAGCTCGACGAGGTGATCACCGCGTGGACGCAGACGCGCGGTGCCGAGGAGGCGGAGGAGCGGCTGCGGGCGGCAGGCCTCGCCGCTGCTGTGGCGATGAGCAACCGCGACCTGCTGCTCGACCCACACCTGCGGGCACGCGACTACTTCGAGCCCGCCACCCACGCGCCCGAGGCGGGCGACCTGGGGACGCGGCCGTATCCCGGGATGGCCGTCCGCCTCTCGCGGACGCCGGGACGGGTGCGGCGTGCCGCGCCGCTGCTCGGCCAGGACAACGAGGAGATCCTGGGCGAGCTCGGACTGAGCCCTGAGGCGATCGCCGCGCTCGAGCGCGAGGGGATCATCGGACGGTTGCCGGCGGAGGATCGGATGCCGGCCAGCCAGCAGCGTATGGTCGGCTACGACGAACTGGTGGCATCGGGGCTGGTGACCGAGCACGACCCCGACTTCGAGCAGCGTCTCGGTCTCGACAGCGTCGCGGCCAGAGCTGAGGCCTGAGTGCGGCAGGAGGCAGACATGGCGGTCGGCGAGCGAACCGTGCCGAAGCTGGGGCTCTTCATCGGCGGCGAGGAGCGCGAAGCGCGCCGCGGGCGCACCTTCGCCAGCATCGATCCCGCCACCGAGGAGGTGTGCGGCCTGGCACCCGACGCCGGCGTCGAGGACGTCGGCGACGCCGTCGCCGCAGCCCGTCGTGCCTTCGACGAGGGGCCCTGGCCAGGCATGTCACCACGGCAGCGGAGTGAGGCGCTGCTGCGGCTGCGCGATGCAATGGTCGCCCACCGCGACGAGCTGCATCAGATCTCGCTCGAGGAGTGCGGCATGACCCGAGCCGGCCGGCTCGCCAATGTCGACGGCGCGATCGGTCAGGCGAGCTGGTTCGGCGAGCATTGCGCCCGTCCCGACGTCGAGCCGCTGCCGCCGATCGTCTCCCGCGATGGCGGCGTGGTCGGCAGCATGATCGTCCGCGAGCCGGTCGGCGTGGTCGCCGCCATCACCCCCTTCAACATGCCGCTGATCGTCAGCTGCGGCAAGGTCTTCCCCGCGCTGGGGATGGGCTGCACGGTGGTCCTCAAGCCGTCGCCGCTGACCCCGCTCAACGGCCTGATGCTGGGCCGCCTCGCCCAGGAGGCCGGCCTGCCGGACGGAGTGCTCAACGTCGTCACCGGTGAGGATCCGGCGCTCGGTGAGGCGCTCGTCGCCGATCCCCAAGTCGACAAGGTGTCATTCACCGGCAGCAGCGCGGTGGGCAAGCGCATCCTCGCAGCGTGCGCCCCCCAGGTGAAGCGCTGCCTGCTCGAGCTGGGGGGCAAGTCTCCGAGCCTGGTGCTCGAGGACTGCGACATCGAGCTCACCGTGCGCGGTGCCCTGTTCCCGTATCTCACCCACGCCGGACAGGCATGCGTCGCCATGACCCGCGTCGTCGTCCCCGACAGCATTCATGACGGCTTCGTCGACAAGCTGACTGCCGCGGTGCAGGAGCTCTCGGTCGGTGATCCCCGCGACCCGTCGACGGTGGTTCCCCCGGTGATCTCGGCCCGCCAGCGCGACCGGGTCGAGGACTACATCCGTTCCGGGGTGGCGGAGGGGGCACGCCTGGCCGCCGGCGGCAGCCGTCCCGCCCACCTCCCCCGCGGCTACTACGTCGAACCCACCCTCTTCGTCGATAGCACCAACCAGATGCGCATCAACCGCGAGGAGATCTTCGGCCCGGTCGCCGCGGTGATCCGCTACAGCGGCGACGTCGACGAGGGCGTCCGCCTCGCCAACGACACCACCTACGGGCTCAACGCCACGGTGTGGACGAGCAACCGCGCCCGCGGGATGGAGGTCGCCCGCCGGCTGCGCGCCGGGCAGGCGGGGATCAACGGCTACACCGCCGGCCCGTGGTCACCGATCGGCGGCATGCGCGAATCGGGCATCGGCCGCGAGCGCGGCGTCCTGGGGATGCTGGAGTACACAGAGGTCAAGCACGTCCACTGGCGGTGAACGATCAAGGGCGGTCGCGCCCCCAGCACTCCGGACAGACGGCACTGCGGGGCAACCTGACGCCGCCCCCGACTCCCATGTGCTCCAGCCACTGCGCCCCGCCGGCCATGGTGCCACATAGTGCAGGACTGCGCCGGTTGCCCGGCGTCTCCAGGACGTGCCACTGAAACAGGCCGCTCTCGTGATCACGGACGTACCGGTCCATCGGTCGCATCGTACGGCCGGGCAGCGTGGTCCGCGCCGGTGGTCCGCCGTCCGTCATGTCTTCTTGGCGCCGTCGTGACGCATCTGTCAGCCGACCGCGCCGATCTCCCGCAAACGTGCCTGTTCCTCGGCCGACAGCCCGAGGATGCCACCGAGAACCTCCTCGTTCGCTTCGCCGATGCTGGGGGCGGGCCGCATCTGCGCGGGGGTCTCGGAGAGATGGAACCCCGGCGCGTCGTAGGCGTGCTCACCCATCGCCGCGTGCTTGAGGCGCACGAAATGACCGCGGTGGGCCAGCTGCGGATCGGCGAAGAGGTCGCGTCCGGTGGCGACGACGCCGGCGGCGACTCCCGCCGCCTGTAGCCTCTCGGCGAGCGCAGCGACGTCCTGGTCGGCGGTCCACTGCGACAGCTTGGACTCGATCACCGCGCTGTGCCGCAGGCGTCCGGCCACGGTCTCGTAGTCGGGATGGCGGGCCCACTCCGGGTCATCCATCAGCCGGCGCAGCGCCTGCCACTGCCCATCGTCTTCGCAGACGATGGCGATGTACGGCTGGGCCTCCGGCTCCAGCCCGTCGGGAGCGCAGGGGAAGACGCCGTGCGGAGCCATGACGTCGTCAGCGTTGCCGCGTCGCGCCTCCTGGACGCCGTTGACAGCGTGGTCGAGCAGGGCGGGGGCAAAGAAGTGGAGGGTGGTCTCGAGCTGGGAGAGGTCGATGAAGCAGCCCTCACCGGTGCGATCGCGTCGCTCGAGAGCGGCGAGCACCGCGGCCACCTGGAACCACGGTGCGATGAGGTCGGTGTAGGGTTCGCCGATGCCCAGCGGAGCGCGGTCCGGCCAGCCGGTGAAGTGGCTGAGGCCTGCCAGCGCCTGGAGGGTGAGGCCGAATCCGGGATGGGTCGCGTGCGGTCCTTGCTGACCCTGCATCGACGCCGAGACGTGGACGATGCGCGGGTTCACCGATTTCAGCGTCGGGTAGTCACAGCCGAGACGGGCGGCCACTCCGGGCGCGAAGTTCTCGGCGGTGACATCGGCCCATTCGACCAGGCGATGCGCCAGCACTCGCCCCTCGGGATGGGAGAGGTCGAGGGTGACGCTGCGCTTGCCGGCGTTGTGGTTGGCGAAGTAGCCGCTGCGGTCGCGATGGGGACGGCCGGCGAAGGGCGGGGCCATGCGGGGGCCGTCGAGCCGCTTGTGGGTCTCGATCTTGATCACGGTGGCACCGTGCAGCGCGAGGTACTTGCTCGCGACCGGGCCGGCGATCGCCCAGGAGAAGTCGGCCACCCTGAGCCCCTCGAGCGCGCTGCCGTCGGTCATCATCGCCCCACAGCATGAGCCAGACCACGGTGTCCGGCATCTGGTTGGAGCTGATCACCGGCGGTGACCCGCAGCAACTGGACGACTTCTACCGGGGGCGCATCGCCGCACTGCGCGACCTTCCCGGCCTGGTACGGCTGCGCCGGCTGGCCGAGGTCGACGGTCCGCGGACGGTGGTCGTCGCCGAGCTGACCGACATCGGCGCCGCGCGCCCCGTCCTGCATCGGGCGCCGCCGCTGGACGAGGCGCCGGCCCCGCAGAAGCGCGGGCTGTTTGCGGCCGCCCTCCCGGGGGCGGAGCACGGCGAGAACGACGGGCCCGGGGTGACCTTCCTGGTGATGATGGCGGTCGACCGCCCTCGGGAGGATGAGTACAACCGCTGGTACGACTCCGAGCACATCCCCATCCTGCTGCAGCACGACGGCTGGCTGGGGGCGCGGCGCTACCGCTGCGAGTCGCCGGTCGCCGAGTACGTGACCATCTATCGCGTCGCCCACCCGCGGGTGGTGACTCCGGCGGTGCGAGCGGCGGTGCGGGCCACGGACTGGTCGAGGGACATGCTCGCCAGCGCCTTCGTGACCCACACCCGCGCGTTCCTGGCCGGCGCTGAAGACTGAACGACGCGGCGTCAACTGGCGAGCGCGACCACCGCGGATCCGGGAGTGGTCACCTTGCCCTCGGTGTCGACGCCTTCGAGCTGCAGCTCGACCAGTCTCTCGCCGTCCTGCTCCCACTTCTTGGTGACCGTGCCGCGCACGGTGAAGAGCTGCTGCGTCCCCGGGCGGCTGGGCAGGTCGACGCCGCGATACTGCGCCACCAGCTTGCGCAGCCGCTGCGGGCCGCCCGCCCAATTGCTGACCGCCTCGGCGAGGAACGCCTTCTTGAGAAAGCCGTGGAGGATGACGTCGGGGAGCCCGGCGGCCTGAGCGAACTCGCGGTCGTAGTGGATCTGATAAAAGTCGCCGGTGGCGCCGGCGAACTTCACCAGCGTCTGCGTCGTCGCCTCCTTCTGCAGCTCGGGGATCGACTGTCCGACCTCGACGTCGGAGAAACGTGCTGCCACTGTCTCGCCTCCTACAGCCGGATGCCGGCGAGCCGGCCCCGGGTGACGACATCGCCGCTCTCGTCCCGCCAGATGTTCTCCAGGATGGTGAAGATCATCAGCCCGCTGCGGCCCTGCTTCTCGTAGATGTCGGCGACCTGCATGGTGCAGGTGAGCGTCTGTCCGACGTAGGCCGGCTTGAGGTACTCGTACTCGGTGCCGCCGTTCATGTTGCGGCTGCCGAAGTGGTCGAAGTTGGGCCGCTTCAGCTCACCGCCCGGAGCCATGATGCCGCACCAGAAGGTCGGCGGAACCGGCCGCTCGGGCAGCCCGGCCGCCTTGGCCGCGGCCAGATCGGTGTAGATGGGATCAGTGAGACCGACGGCGTCGCAGAACCTGCGCACCGCTCCGGCCTCGATGACGTGGGTGCCCGGTGGTGTCTCCTTGCCGATGAACGCTCGGTGCTCCTCGGTGATGGTGCTCTGGTGCTGCTCGACGGTCATCCTTGTCCCTCCGTGTGGTCAGTGGCCGCGAAAGCGCGGCGTCCGTTTCTCGCGAAAGGCGCGAGCCCCTTCGGCGGCGTCGGCGGTGGCGAAGGCTCGGGCCTGCATCAGGCTGTCGGTCTCCAAGGCCTGCTCCAGGCTCATCTCCACGGCGCGGTGGGCGGCACGCTTCATCAGCGTCATCGACGACGACGGTCCCTCGGCCAGCTCCGAGGCCCACCGCATCGTCTCCTCCAGCACGGCGCCGGCAGCGGTGACCCGGTTGACCAGTCCGGCGCTCGCAGCCTCGGCGGCCTCCACCCAGTCGCCGCCCCACAGCAGCTCGAGCGCGCGGCTCCGTCCCACCGCCCGCACCAGCAGCCAGGTCAGCGCCCAGTCGGCGACGAGGCCCCGCCGGACCTGGAGAGCGCCGAAGCGCGCCGTGGGATCGGCGACGGCGAGGTCGCAGGCGAGCGCCAGGGCGAAACCGGCGCCGGCGGCGGGGCCGTTGACGGCGGCGAGCACCGGGAACGGGCAGTCGCGGATGGCCACGGCCGGATAGCGCTCGGCGCGGGCCGGACGGTAGGACGCCGGCTGGCCCTCATCGCCCATCGGCAGGGTCCCGATGTCGCCTCCGGCGCAGAATGCCGGCGGCGCTCCGGTGATGACGCAGGCACGAACCGTCGCATCCTCGCTGAGGACGCGGAGCACGCGGCCCATTCCCCACGACATCTCGGCGGTCAGCGCGTTGCGCCGCTCGGGCCGGTTGAGAGTGAGCAGGGCGACCGCGCCCTCGCGAGTCAGCACCAGGTCGGTGCCGGTACCCGTCGCGGCGTGCACCGCGTCGACGTCCGACGGCGGTGCCCACTCTCCCCGTGGCTCTGCGGGCATGCTCCAGCTCGACTCTTACAGCGCCCGGCGAAACCGAGGCAGCGTCACCTCGTCGGTGACATCGTCGTAGACGATCTCCACCGGCATGCCGATCGACAGCTGCTCGGAAGGGACGTCGACCATGGTGGCGCGCAGCCGTACTCCCTCCTCGAGCTCTACTTCGACGATGGCGAAGGGAAACTCCTCACGCCAGGCAGGGTGCACCGGCTGATGCACGACACCCCACGAGTAGATCGTGCCCTTGCCCGACGCGGGCACCCATTCATGCTCGAACGAGTAGCACTGGTCGCACATCGGCCGCGGATACATCCGGAACTTGCCGCATCCGGTGCAGCGCTGGATGTGGAGGCGGTGCTCCTTGAGATGCTGCCAGTAGGGCTCGCTGTCCGGCGTGGCCCGCGGCAGCGGCTTTGCGTACTGCTGTGCCTGTCCGGTGGTCACCGTGGTCATCGCCTACCTCCGCAGGATGGCGACCGAGCCGTCGCCGTAATCGCCGTATCCCGACAGCAGCGCCACCTCCGCGTCCTTCACCTGCGAGGCACCGGCGGTGCCGCGCAGCTGGCGGGTGGCTTCGCAGATGTGGTTCATCCCCTGCACGTGGCCCTGGGAGAGCAGTCCACCGTGGGTGTTGACCGGCAGGCTGCCGCCCAGGCGGGTGGCTCCCGACTCCACCATCGGACCCCCCTCCCCCTTCCCGCAGAAGCCGATGTCCTCGAGCTGGTTGATCACCGTGAAGGTGAAGCAGTCATAGAGGCCGGCGACATCGATGTCCTTCGGTCCCACGCCCGCCATGGCGAAGGCGCGCGGCGCCGCCTTGGTCACGCCGAAGACTGTCATTTCCTTGCGCTGGGTGATCGACATCGGCGATTCGGGATGGCCCTCGGCGACCCCCGAGACGTAGACCGGCGGGTGGCGCATGTCCTTGGCCCGGTCGGCGCGCGCCAGGATCACCGCCGCCACCCCGTCGGTCTCCAGGCAGCAGTCGAGCAGCCGGAAGGGATCGACCACCCAGCGGGAGTGGTGGTGGTCCTCGACGGTGATGAGGTCGCGCATCATCGCGTTGTCGTTGAGGCTGGCGTGGTAGCGCTGGGTCACCGACACCGCGGCGAACTGCTCGAAGGTCGTCCCATACTCGTGCATGTGGCGGCGCGCCATCGGCGCGTACCACTGCGCCGGGATGAAGACTCCCATCGGCATCTCGTGCTCGGCCACCACCTTGAACTGCGGGGGAGCGACGCCCATCCCGCCGCCGAGCCGCTGGCCCGACCGCTGGTTGCGGCCGACGATGGTGAGGACGTAGTTGCAGATGCCGGCATCGAGCACCGCGGCGGCGAGCTGCAGGCTGGCCACCGGCGAGGCGCCGCCCATCTCCGGCCGCGCCGCGAACCGCACGTCGGGGATGCCGAAGTTGGTCATGTAGTCCTCGGAGCAGGCTCCGAGAGTCATGGCGACGATGCCATCGATCTTCTTGGGATCGAGCCCGGCGTCGTCGCAGGCGAGCTTGAAGCCCTGCAGCTGCAGGGTGAGGTCGCTCACCCCGGAGTTCTTGCTGTAGCGGGTCTCGCCGATCCCGACCACCGCCACCTTGTCGCGCAGAGGATGTGTCACCGCTGTGTCGCCTCCAACTGGCTGGCTGGTTTCCTGCTGCTCATGGAGCCGCCGCGCTCCGCGTCGCCGACGGGGACGCCCACCGTGGTGGGCGTCCCTCGGCAAAGGCACGCGGCCCTTCCTCGAAGTCCGGGTGCCGGTAGTGGTCCTGAAGGATCTGCCAGCCGTTCTCGAGCGCCTCACCGAGACCGTGGTCGAGGCTCTCCCAGAGAGCCCGCTTGGTGGCCCTCAGCGCCGCGGGCGAGCTGTGCGCGATCCTGCCGGCCAGCTCGCGTGCCCGCTGCTGCAACCGGTCGTCGGCGACCACCTCGGAGACCAGCCCGCAGCGCAGCGCGGTATCGGCGTCGAGCCTCTCCTCGCGGCCCATCAGGGCCATGCGCATCACCACCTCGAAGGGAACTCGCCGCACCAGCCCGATCGGTTCCAGCGCGCTCACCTGGCCGACGCTGACATGCGGGTCGAGGAAGGTCGCCGACTCGCCGCAGATGGTGATGTCGGAGTCGGCGACGAAGTGCAGCCCGCCGCCGGCACAGACGCCGTTGACGGCGGTGATGACCGGTTTCCAGACCGCGCAGTGGATGGCGGTCAGGCGCACCTGGCTGTGGAGATCGCCACGCTGCTCCGGCGACGGGGTTGCCCTCGCCCGCTCGCGCACGTCCAGCCCGGTGCAGAAGCCGCGGCCCGCCCCGGTGACGACGATGACGACGACCTGGGCGTCGTCGTCGAGCTGCTTCCAGGCGGCGGGCAGCTCGCGACCCATCGCACCGTCGATGGCGTTGAGGCGATCGGGCCGGTTGAGAGTGACGGTGCCGACCGGTCCATCGCGCTCCACCAGCAGCGTCTCGAACCTCGCCATCACACCACCCCCTGCTCGCGGAGCCGGCCGAGCGCCGCCACGTCGTAGCCGAGCGCGCCGAGGACCTCCTCGGTGTGCTCGCCGAGCAGCGGCGCGCGCCCTACCCGCCACGGCGTGTCGCCCATGCGGAAGGGCGCGCCCGGGTAGCGGAGCCGGCCGGCCTCGGGATGATCCACCTCGACGAAGAACCCGCGGGAAGCGAAGTGCGGGTCGTTGAACAGGTCCTCCATGGTGTTGACCGCGCTGCCGGCGAAGGCGCAAGCCTGGGCCTGTTCCTGCACCTGCGCCTTGGTGCGAGGCATCGTCCACTCCAGCAGCATGGCGTCGACCTCGGGCTTCAGGGTGAGGTCGTTGAGGTTGGCGGTAAAGCGCTGATCGGAGGCCAGCTCCGGCCGGTCGATCATGGCGGCGAAGCGCGGCCACCACGTCGCCAGGGGCGCGTTGAAGTGCACGTAACCGTCGGCGCAGGGGTAGACGCCGGTGGGCAGGATCGACCATCCCGGGGCGGCGCTGCGGTTGAAGGTGACCGATCCGCTGTACGCCTCGCACACCAGGTTGAGAGCCGCGCGGTCGGGTGATGACGCCACCACCTCGAGCAGAGACACGTCGACCAGCTGGCCGCGCCCCCTCGTCGCCGCGTGCAGCAGCGCAGCCATCGCGAAGGAGGCGGCCACCGCGCCGGCGTGGAACTGCAGCACGGTGTGGGCCATCTTCAGCGGCTCGCGGTCAGGCAGCCCGGTGGTCTGCATCGCGCCGCCCATCGCGTAGAGGGTGATCTCGCTGGCGTCGACGGAGCGGTACGGGCCGTCCTGACCGAAGTTGCTGATCGCCAGGTGCACCAGCTCGGGATGGTCGCGGCGGAGCTGCTGGTAGCCGATGCCGTATCGCGAGAGTGTTCCCGGCCGCGACGCCTCGACCACCAGGTCGGCATCGGCGGCGAGGCGGCGCAGCATCTCCTGCCCTTCGCGGGTGCGCCAGTTCAGCGTCAGGCTGCGCTTGTTGGTGTTGCAGTGCAGGAAGAGCCCGCTCCGCTCGCCGTCGGGAACATCAGCGGGGAACGGACCCCAGGCGCGGGCCGGGTCACCGCCGTCGGGACGTTCCACCTTGATCACGTCGGCGCCGTAGTCGGCGAGCAGCTTGGTGCACCAGGGGCCGGCGATGCGCGCGGACAGGTCGAGAACCCGAAGTCCGGAGAGCGCTCCGAGCCCCTCACCGTCGCGCGGCATCCAGGGTCCGCTCATGTCGCTGCCGCCTGGGCCTGCTGGACCGCGACGTAGGTGGTGCCGATGTGCTCCTCGCGCGCCAGCTCGTCGTACTCCGCCTCGGTCACCTCGAGCACCTCGCGGTAGACGTACTCGTTGTCCTCGCCCAGCCGCGGCGCCGGCCGCCGGATGTGCAGCGGCGTCTCGGTCAGCTTGGCCTGCGGACCCGGCCACGGGTAGCGACCGACGCCCGGAACCTCGACGGTCTCGAAGAAGCCGCGGGCGCGGAGATGCTCGTCGTCGAGCACCTCGCGAGTGGTGTGCAGCGCCCCGGCGCGAACCCCTGCGGCCTGGAGGATGCGCATCGCCTCGACCGGCGAGCGCTGCCGGGACCAGGTCGACAGCTCACCGGCCAGCTCGTCCTGGTGACGCCGGCGCTGCAGGACGGTGGCGAAACGCGGGTCGCCGGGCAGCTCGGGGCGTCCGATCGCGGCGCAGAGCCGCACCCATTCGGCGTCGCCGTCGATGGCGATCGCCAGCCAGCGATCGTCGCCGGCGCAGGGAAGCAGGTCGTGCGGCGCCATCCAGGAGTGGCGGTTGCCCGGGGTGGACTGGCTGCGCCCGTTGAGGCTGTAGTCCATCACCGCCTGGGAGAGGTGATGGACCACCGTCTCCGCCTGCGAGAGGTCGATGTGCTGACCGCGGCCGCTGCGGCGGCGATGCCAGAGCGCCGCCAGAGTCGCAAAGGTCGCCGCCGACGCCGCGGCGGCGTCGGCGTGGTAGACGGGATAGGTGGTGGTCGGATCGGAGTCGGTGTAGCCGCGCAGCCCGGTGTGGCCGACGATGGCCTCGACGTTGGCCCCATACCCCTTGTGGTACTTGTACGGGCCGCTCATGCCGTAGGCGGGCATCGACACCCAGATCAGCCGCGGGTTGAGCGGCGAGAGCGCCTCGTAGGTGATGCCCAGCTTCTCCAGCGTGCCGGCGGCGTTGTTGTCGACCAGCACGTCGCTGCGCTGCAGCAAGCGGCGGAAGATCTCCATCCCGCGCGGCCGCGTCCAGTCGACGGTCATCGACAGCTTGTTGCGACTGTTGAGGTTGATCGAGCTGCTGCGCTCCCAGGGACGCTCACCCGGATCGCGGTCGGGATAGTTCGCACCCCAGGGGCCCTGCTCGACCGACGCCTTGGGCACCCGCACCTGGCCACGGGTGTTGACGTCCGGGCGCTGCAGCGACTCGATGCGGATCACCTCTGCCCCCATGTCGGCGAGGATCTGGGTGGCGAACGGACCCGCCCACACGATGGTCAGATCGAGGACACGCACGCCGGACAGCGGCAGCGAGGGATCGGCGGAGATGCTCACGCGGTTTGCCTCGCAGCTCGCCTCGGGCGCCGGCTGCGCGGGTCCTCGGCGGCATCGGTCGCCGCCGTCACCAGCGGACTACCGAGCCCGCCGCGCAGCAGGCTCCAGAGAAACGCGGCGACGTCCTCGGGCCGATATGGTCCCCCCGGGTCGTACCACGCGTAGACCCAGTTGGCGAGGCTCACCATCGCCTTGACCAGCAGACTCGCGTTGCACGGGGCGATCTCGCCGTCCGCGATCCCCTGCTCGACCAGCCGCACCAGGATGCTCTCGTAACGCCGTTGCCGCCGCCTCAGGGCAGCGCGTGCCGGCGACGACAGCTCCCCCGCCTGGGTGACGATGAGGAAGATGGCCTGCGGGTCGGCGGCGACACGGGTGGTGTGCAGGGTGAAGATCCGCTCCAGCTTCTCGACCGAGCTGCGGTCGCTGCGGACGATGTCGGTGGCCTCGCGAATCAGGTTGGCGAAGGCACGCTCCACGATGGCGATCAGGATCTGGTTCTTGTCGCGGAAGTAGTGGTAGAGCGCGGGACGGGTGAGCCCCAGCGAGCTGGCGATGTGGTCGAGCGAGGTGGCCGCGACCCCGCGGCGCACGAACAGCGGTGCGGCCGCCTCGAGGATGGCCTCGCGGCGCATCTCCCGCCGCTGCTCGCGGCGTGCCTCGCGGACCAGCCCTCCCGCCGCCGCCGCCGTGGGCCAGCGGCCGTCGCCACCGGCACGCCAGCGCTCCCTGTCGGCACCCTCCACGGTGGGCCTAACGCGCCCGCGCTTGACCGCGCCGGAGGGGGCTGATAGCATGCCGCTGCTCATTTTTTACGCTCGCGTAAAAATCTGACGCCGGGGCATTCTAGCAGGCACGCCGGCAGGCCGTCGGGCGTCAGTCAGGAGACGACCGGCGGTCGTGAACGTCTACGACATCTGCGCCATCCCGGCGTCCATCGAACCGGATCGCGAGTGCCTGGTCAGCGGGCGCCTGCGACTCAGCTACGCCGCCCTGGACGCGTGGACGGCCCGGCTGGCGGAGCGCCTCCGGGACCACGCCGGGCGGCGCATCGCGATCATCGACATCAACAGCCCCGGCCTGGTCGCGCTGCTGCTCGCCTGCTGGCGGGCTGGATGCGTCGCGGTGCCGTTCAACGTGCGCGCGCGAGGCGAGGAGCTCGCCTACCTGCTCCACCAGGCGGAGGCACCGGTGATCTTCGCCGGCGAGCGCTACCGCGACGCGCTCGCGGCGGCAGGCGCGAGTACCGGGGCGGTCGAGGCGATGCCGCGGCCGCTCGCGGCGGCGCCGTCATCCGACCCGACCCCGGCGCCAGCCGACCTGAGCGAGGACACGGTGGCGATCGGGCTCTTCACCAGCGGCTCGACGGCGCGCCCCAAGCTGATCGAGATCAGCCACGCCAACCTGTTGGCGCACGTGGTCGCGACCACCGAGCTGCTCAACAACAGTGGTTCCGCCGTGGTCGTCGCCGCGCCGCTGTTCCACATCGCCGCCCTCGGCAGCATCTGCACCGGCCTGTTCTCGGGACGGCGGCTGGTGCTGCTCGACGAGTTCGACCCGGAGCGCTGGCTCAGCGCGGTGGAGGCGGAGGCGGCCACCCACGCCTTCCTGGTTCCCACCATGTTGGGGCGGCTGATCGACCACCCCGCCTTCGACGCCGGCAGGCTGCGCTCGCTGACCACTCTCAGCTACGGCGCCGCGCCCATGCCTCCGGCATTGCTGGAGCGATGCCTGGAGCGGTTTCCCGACTCGGTCGGCTTCGCCAACGGCTTCGGACAGACGGAGACGACGTCGACCGTGACGCTGCTGGGTCCCGACGACCATCGCCTGGTCGGTAGCCCCGAAGAGATCGCGCTGCGCCGCCGCCGGCTTCATTCCGTGGGGCGGGCCATCTCGGGCGTCGAGGTGGCGGTGCTCGACGATGACGGCCGCTCGCTCCCGCCCGGCCAGGTCGGTGAGGTGGCGGTGCGCGGCGATCGGGTGGTACGCGGTCGCGAGGGAGGCCCGGGCGCGGCCGGTCGCGACGGCTGGCTGCGCACCCGCGACCTCGGTTACCTCGACGAGGACGGCTACCTGTTCCTGGCCGGCCGCGCCGACGACATGATGATCCGCGCGGGAGAGAACATCGCCCCGGTGGAGGTCGAGGCCGTGCTCGCCTCGCACCCGGACGTGGCCGAGGCGGCGGTGGCCGGGATTCCCGACGACGACGTCGGCGAACGCGTCGGTGCCGCCGTCATCGCGCGACCGGGGCACAGCATCGACGTCGCCGACCTCGTCCGCCACGCGGCCGCGCGCCTGGCCGCCTTCAAGCGACCGGAGCTGGTCGCCGTGGTCGACGAGCTGCCGCGCTCGCCACTGGGGAAGGTGCAGCGGCCGCGGCTGCGAGAGCTGCTGCAACGCGAGGGACGCCCGGTCACGACCACCGCCGGCGGCGGGTGACGGTGGTGGCGCGGCACACTGTCGGTGTGGCGAGCGAGCAGGTGACCGGTTCGGGCAGGGAGAGCTGACGATGGCGAACACGATGGGCCAGCGCCTCAGCGACGAGCGCAGCGGCGCGGGAGTGCTGGTGACCCGCGCCGGAGAGGGGACGCTGTCCTTCGGCCCCGCTCAGGACGGTGCCGCGCTGGTGCTGGGACGCCGCTTCAGCTGCGCCACCTGCGGCACCACCGTGCTCTGCACCAAGGCCGGCGAGGCCACCACCGTCTGCTGCGGCGCGGTCATGCAGCAGGTCGAGGCCAAACCCCTCCCCTCCTCCGACTGAGCGCTGCATCCGCAGCCCTCAGTTGGAAGCCGTCAGTCGCGCTTGGCGATGGCCGCGTCCTGCGCCCGGCGCAGCTCGAGGAACATATCCATCGAGGCGCTGATCACCCGCCCGTCGGGGAGCTTGGTCTGCAGCAGCTCGGGGGTGTCGCCGACGAAGATCACCAACGCCTCGGTGTCCTCGCTGTACTCCGGGGCGTGCTCGGTCCCGGACGGCTCGAGGCCGAAGGTGCCCGGACGCAGATCGAGGTCGCGGTATCCCCAGTGACCGCTGAGGGTGAAGGTCATCGCGTCGCAGGTGTGCACGTGCGACGGCAGCATGGTGCCTCCGACGATGCGGTTGAGGAAGATCACCAGGTTGCGCTTCTCGTCGATGTGCAGCACCTTGGCGAAGGATCGCGCCGGCGATCCGTCGCGCGGCTGCATGGGGATCCAGGGGATCTCCGCCACGTCGACGGCGATGCCGCTTGCCGAGACGACGGCCATGCTCATCCCTCCAACTGGGGCCACGACGCTCTGGTCACTGTAGCAGGGCACGCGTTCATGACAGCCGCCCCGGGGTCACCAGCATCTTGACCTGCTGCCGGGCGCTTCGCTCCTGTTCGACCGCCGCCGGCAGCTCCTCCAGAGCGACGCGGCGGCTGACCATGGGCAGGGGGCGGAGCCGTCCGTCGGCGAGCAGGCGCAGCGCCATGGGGAACTCGGCCACTCCCTCCAGCGACATGCGCAGGGTCAGCTCCTTCATCAGCCATGTCGAGGGGCGGATGGTGTCCTCGCCGTGCACCCCGACACCGATCACCTCGCCGCCCTGACGCACCGTGATGGCAGCCAGCTGAAGGGTGCCGCGCGCCCCGGCGCACTCGAAGGCCACCGCGACCGGCTGGGTGGCGAAGTGGTCGCGCGCCTGCTCCTCACCACCGAGAACCCGGGTCGCGCCGAAGTCGGTGGCCGCCGCCGCGCGTGCCGCGGACGGCTCGACCACGCTGACCTCGGCGGCCCCGGCGAGCAGGGCGCACTGCACCACCATCAACCCGATGCACCCCGCGCCGATCACTGCGACGGCGTCACCGGGACGCAGGCTGCTGCGACGCACCGCCCGTAGCCCGACCGAGAGCGGCTCGCAGAGCGCGGCGGTCTGTGGGTCGAGGTGACGGGGAACGGGGAGCGAGCGCTCACAGTCGATGACCGCGTACTCGGCATAGCCACCACCGCTGCCGCGTACGCCGATGCGCAGTGGGGTGAGACAGGCCCGACGGTCACCGCTGAGGCACCGGGCGCAGGCGCCGCAGGGGAGCAGGGGCAGGCCGACCCATCGCTCGCCGACGCGCGCCGATGCGCCCGGACCAACCTGCGCCACGGTGCCGCAGAACTCGTGTCCCATCACCGTTCCCCGCGGCAGTGCCCCGACGCTGAGCAGGTGCAGATCGGATCCGCAGACCCCGCACGCCTCGATGCGGAGCAGCGCCTGTCCCGGACCCGGCTCGGGCACGGGCACCTCCTCCAGCGCCAGCTGACCCTCGCCGGCCACCACCGCCGCCCGCATCGCGGTCATCGCCGCCCCACCAGCGCCGCCGCACGCAGCCGTCGCTTGTTGACCTTGCCGGTGGGCTCGCGCGGCAGCTGCTCGACGAAGTCGAAGGTCCGCGGCAGCTTGAAGCCGGCAAGCCGCTCACCCAGCCGGGCCCGCAACGCCTCCCCGTCCCTCGGCGCTCCCGGCCGCAGCTGCACCACCGCGTGCACCGACTGTCCGAGCACCGGGTCGGGAAGCCCGATCACCGCGGCGTCGAGCACGTCCGCCTCTTCCGCCAGCTCCCGCTCGACCTCGGCGGGGTAGATGTTCACGCCGCCGCGGATGATCAGGTCGTCGCGCCGGTCGGCGATGAAGAGGTAGCCGTCCTCGTCGAGCCAGCCAAGGTCGCCGACGGTGAACATGGCGTCGCGCCAGGCCGCTCGGGTGTCCGGCTCGTTGTTGTGGTACTCGAAACCGTGTCCCGACGGGGGCGCGATGTAGATGGTGCCCACCTCTCCCGGGGGCAGCTCGGCTCCGTCCTCGCCGAGGATGCGCAGCTCGACCCCCGGGAACGCGCGGCCCACGCTTCCCGGATGCTGCAGCCACTCCTCGGGCGAGATCACCGAGCCGATGCCCTCGCTGGCGCCGTAGTACTCCCAGACACTCCCCGGGGGGAACACCTCGAGGATGCGGCGCTTCACCGGGACGGGACAGGGTGCCGCGGCGTGGAGGATGCGGCGGACGCTGCTCAGGTCCCGCTCGCGCCAGCCGGCCTCCAGGATGTAGACGAAGTTGGCTGGAACCATGTGGGCGGTGGTGACCCGGTGCTCCTCGATCAGCCGCAGGCACTCCGTGGCGTCGAAGCGCCGCATGATCACCACCGTCCCACCCTCCACCAGATGCATCTCCGCATAGGCACCCGGGCCGGTGTGGTAGGCGGGGCCGCAGAGCAGGTGGACGTCGCGGTCGGTGAACCCCCAGAACTCCGCGACCGGGGCAGGGGGTGCGACTCGTGCGGGTGGCGGTGGCGGCCGCCGCACTCCCTTGGGACGCCCGGTGGTTCCCGAGGTATAGCTCATCAGCATCGCCCAGGCGCCCAGGAACTCCTCGTTCGGCGGGGTCGGGGGCTGATCGTGCAGGGCGGGATCATCACGATGCAGCAGCGCCCGCACGCCGCCACCCTCGCGCAGCGCCGCACTCATCAGGTCGCTGTCGTCGTGGATGCAGGCGACCGCTCCCGAATCGCCGACGATGTGCGCGACCTCGGGCGCGACCAGGCGGGTGCTGACAGGAACCACCAGCGCACCGAGCCGGGCGGCCGCGTTCCAGGCCACGAAGATCTCGGGTCCGTTCTGCAGGCGCACCGCGACCCGGTCGCCGGGCCCGACACCGGCGGCGTGCAGGGCGTTGGCCGCGCGGTTGATGGCGGTGTCGAGCTCCCCATAACTCATGGCGGCGCCGTCGCACAGCAGGGCGGGCCGCTCCGGCTGCTCGGCGGCGACGGCGGCGATGCCCCGGGTGCTCATGTCACCGCAACCGCGCCCGCCGTCGAGGCGGCCGGCGCCAGCTCGCGCATGGTCCGCCGGATCGACGCGCGCCGCGCCTCCATCTCCGCCTCGCCGCTGAACGGTGCGAGGCATGGCACCCGCACACCGGCGTCGCGGAAGGCGGCGATGTGCCGCCGGCAGGCGTCGGCGTCGCCGACGACCAGCAGCCGGTCGATGAGCTCGTCGTCGATCGACCGGAGCGCGCCGGCGCGGTCGCCCTCCTTCCACGCGTGCACCACCGGGTCGAGCAGCCGCCCCAGCCCCATCCATCGTAGCGCGGCCTCGTAGAGCGGCGAGGTGACGTAGCCGGCGAGGATGCGCCGGGCTGCGGTGCGGACGGCAGCGTTGTCACCGTCGGCGCAGACCGTCAGTCGAGCAACGACATCGACGCCGTCGGGAGGGCGACCGGCCGACTCGGCGCCACGCCGCACCTCCGCCAGCGCGGCGGGAACCGCGTCGACCGGCAGGAAGTTGAGGATCACCCCGTCGGCGATCTCGCCGGCGAGACGCAGCATTCGCGGCCGGAGGGCGGCGACAAAGATCGGCACGTGCGGCCCGGGCGGCATGTCGAGGCGGAAGCCACCGCGATCATCAGGATGCAGCGGCATCCGCTCCCCCGCCAGCGCCAGGCGCACCCGCCGGACGGCATCGCGCACCGACGTCAGCGGACGCTCGAAGGGAATGCCGTTCCAACCCTCGACCATGGCGGAGGTCGAGCAGCCGATCCCGAGCACGAAGCGTCCGGGCGCGGCCTGCTCGCAGCCGGCCGCCGACAGCGCCAGGATGGCGGGCCCGCGGGTGAACGACGCAACCACCGCGGTTCCCAGCCGCACCGTGCTGGTGTGCGCCGCCGCGAAGACCAGCGGGGTGAAGCCGTCGACCACGGTGGTCTCCACCGACCAGAGATCGGTGTAGCCGAGCGCCTCCGCCTCACGGGCGACCTCGCCCATCTCGGCGACCGTGTGACCGTGCAGCGGCACGGTGAGGCCGTATGCGGACTGGCCCATGGCGCCGGGCATGATCCCACCGCGCAGCCGCGGTCCGGTTACCTCTTGCGGTGGCGACGGCGCCGCACGGCGATCGCCCCGACCATCGCACCGGCCGCGACCGCCGCCGCCGAACCCGACCCGGGCGCGGTGTTGGGCAGCGAGCCGACCGCCGCGGGGGCCGGCGTCGCCGGCGCATTTGCTGCCGCCACCGCCGCCGCGGACGTACCAGGACAGTTCTGGCGAGCGGGATCGCAGGTGGTGACCGCCACCGGGAAGTCCTCACCCGACGCGATGGTGGTCGGCGGATTGGCGATGGGACCGGAGAAGGTGAACTCGAGCAGCCGTCCCTGTCCGTTCACCGGCCCCGCCTGAAACGACTGCGACGTGACGCTGCCGGCGGGGTCGACCGCCACGTGGATGTCGACCACGAAGAGGTCGCCCTGAGGATCGAACGCCATCCCGAACGGGCTGAACTGGGTGCCGAAGTTCGTCGGGATGGGGGCGTGGGCCTGCTGTCCCATCGGGCTGCCGCTGGTGTCGAACCATTCGACCGCGTTGAGGCCGAAGAACACGTTGTCGACCGCCCAGCACGAGCACTTCGGATCCCAGGCGATGCCGGCGGGGAAGGGCATTCCCGCAGCCGCGGCGTCGATGAACGTGGTGGGAGCGACCACGTGATAGTTGGTCTGATCACCGTTGGCCGCACCCGGCGTCTTGGTCGGGCAGTCGGCCGCGGTCGCCGGAAGCTTGTCCGCGGCGAATCTCAGCACCTTGCCGGCGGGGAGGAAACCGGTGGTGGTGTCGACCGCGTCGACCGGCACGTAGATGTTCCCCTGGCTGTCGGCGGTCATCGTGCCCGGCTGCTGCAGCCCACCGCTCCCGTCGACGTGGTGGGTGTTGCCGTCGGGCCAGACGTTCCCGCCCTTGTCGGGGCCGTAGACGATGCAGACGCCGTGGTAGTTGCTGTCGGCGAACCATTCCAGCAGGCGGCCGTTGTCGGGCGGCGGGTAGGAACCCTGGGCGGTGCCGAGGTCGACAGCGAAGAGGTTGCCGTTCTTGCCGACCGCACAGCCGGTGAACGTCCCCTCGCTGTTGAAGGGGCCGTTGTTGGTGTCGGGCGGAATGTCGCCGCCGGCGTCGGGACCCACCACCCCGTACTTCGTCCACTGGCTCGAAGCGGGGGTGAGCTTGTACGGGCCGGGGACGAAGAGGTCCTGCCCGCTGAAACTCCCGTCGCGGTTGTAGAGGGCGACGCCCACCGGCGGCTGCTTGCGAGGTTTGAGGACGCCGCCGTTGGGGGCTGACCCGGCGTTGTTCTTCTGCTCCACCCCGGTGGGGTTGTAGCCGACGGTGAAGCGTCCGCTGCCGTCGGGCAGCAGGCACATCTGTCCGTTCGGGTCCCAGGGCGGAACCAGCTGCTGGGTGGCCAGGCTCGAGTAGGGCGCTTGGCCGGTCTGGTAGACGTCCTCCTCCTCGTTCTGGTCGAAGTAGACGTAGGTCGGGCTCGGGTCCGCCGCGGCGGCGCGGGGAAGCGCCATCACCAGCACCCCGGCCACGCCCAGGCCGATCAACCACCCACGTCGCACGCTGTTCCTCCTCGGCCCAGGCCTACCCGGGCGGTCCTCCCACCTTCGAAGACGTCGCCGCCGGCCGCGAAATTGCGCGGCCCTGCCGACGCCGGGGCCGCCAGCCCGCCGCGGCCACCGCGGCCAGGACGGCGGCGGCGACCCCACCCGGCCACCCCGCCGAGGGTGAGGAGCCCGTCGACGGGAGCGCTGGCGGCCCGGCCGCGCCGGCTCCGGTGGCGGGCGCCGGCGCCCCATCGCCGTCGGAGGCGGCGGGGATCTGTGGCGGCGCTCCGTGAGGCGTGTAGGCGTAGATGCCGTCCGGCGCACCCTGCTCGGAGCTGCCGGTCCCGAAGATCACCGTGTCGCCGGCCACCACCGCCCCGGAGTCGCTGTTGGCGGGCAGCGGGATGCTCATCAGCAGCCTTCCGGTGGCGGCGTCGCGGACCTGCACCTGGCGCAGCAGCGAGGCGGCCACGAACACCATGCCCCCGGCGACCGCGGTGGACCCGAAGGACTGCGACGCCGGCTGCTCCCAGGCGATCCCGCCGGCGCCGGCGTCGAAGGCGTGCAGGCTCGGCTCCTGGAGAGGCAGGTCCCGAGGGTTGCCGGGCTCGCAGCCGGCCGTCCCCACCCCCTCGAAGCGACCGAAGTCGCCGAGGGCGGTCGCCCCGTAGGCGCGCGTCCCGTCGTAGGCGGTGCTCCCGATGAAGCCGCCGGCGAAGCCACCGAAGACGACGTTGGTCTGCCAGCGGGCGGCGCCGGTGGCGGGATCGAGCGAGTAGTAGGTCCCGTCCTTGCCGCCGACGCCGAGAAAGCTCGCGGTGCCGTCGGCGGCGGTGCCGAGGTTGGCGGTGGCGCCGAAGTCGAAGTCGCAGCCGTTGTCGGGCCGGGATGGCGCGAACGACCAGGCGATGGCCCCGTCGCCGATGCGGACCGCGAGGACGTGCTCGGTGTAGGTGCCCTGCCTGGTGAAGTGGCAGTCGCTGACGTCGAACACCGCCAGCCCGAGCCTCTCGATGATCGTCGGCGACGACCAGACGCTGCCGCATCCGTCGTTGAGAAGCCGGCCGCCGGGGTCGACGTCGAGCTCGCGGACCCAACGAGGGTTGCCGCTGGCGAGGTCGGCGGCCGCGAAGTAGCCGCGAAATCCTCTGTTCCCGTCGGCGCTGACCCCGAAGAGCACCTGGTCGCCGACCACCGCCGGCGAGGAGAAGATGCGGGTGCCGTCGTGGCCGGGATCGGGCGGGTTCTCCGGCCGCCCGGTGTAGTCGTGTTCCCAGTACGGCGCGCCGTCGGTGGCGCGCAGGGCGTAGAGGGTGTAGCCGCCGCCGAAGATCACCAGGTCGGGGCGGTTGCCTCGTCCGGGAAGGAAGTAGGCGGTCGAGGTGACCATGCCGCCATCGGAGGCGAAGTCGCTCGGCTGGCGGTTGCCCGGCTGGGGGGTGACAGCCGGCTGGGGCTTGAGGGTGAAGCTCCAGCGCTGGGCGCCGGTGGCGACGTCGATGGCATAGAAGTGGCCGTCCCAGGAGCCGGCGTAGACGGTGCCGCCGGCGACGATCGGCTCGGCGGTGACGGCGTCGCCGGTGGGGAAGAACCAGGCCCGGCTCAGCGTGGTCACCGAGTTCGGGTCGAGGGTGGTCCGGCCGGCGAAGGTGCGGTGGAGGTCGTGCCCGTAGGTGGGCCAGTCCATGGGACCGAGCTCGCTGCGCGCGGGCACCGGCCCGGCCCGGACCGGCGGCGCGGTGGCCGCGACCAGGCAGAGGGCCGCGGCGCAGAGCATGAGCGATCGGCCGACCCGCATCCCTCCCTTCCAACGTGCCCGGTCGCGGCTGCCCTGCGCTTCGACCGTGCCGGGCGGGCCGGGTGGTGGCCTGCCCCGGAGCTCAGGCGGCGGGGGCCTGACCCTCGGCGACCGCGCTCTCGGAGGCAGCCACCGGCTCGGATCGCGGCGCCGGCGGCGCCGGGTTGACCGCCTGCCAGGCAGCAACCGCTGCGCTGATCGCGCGGAGCACGGTGTCGCGGAACTCGGCGACCTCGGCCACCGGCGGGAGGGCGGGATCCTCGGCGCGCTCGCAGATCTCTGCGGAGGGCGCGGGCAGGGTGACCGCCACCTTGGAGTTGAACTTTCCCAGGACCACCTCGGGCGCCGCCTCCTCCACCGCGAGATGGACGCGGAGGCTGACGCCGACTGGCGCGCAGATCTTCCAGGCGCGCTCCCAGGTGCGCACCCGCTCGACCCCGACCAGGACGAAGCGGACCGGGTCGACCACCAGCGTCTGGTGGTAGCGCTCGGCCACATCGGTCATCAGCGATCCGACCGGCGCCTCCAGCTCGCGCGCCACCCAGTTCACCAGCAGCGGGACCACGTTGCCGAGGTCGGCGCGGTGGTGCTCGGTGAGCTCGTCCTCGCTGGCGCCGAGGATCACCCCGTGGACCGGGCAGACGACCTGGCGCTGGTGGACGAGTCGATGGGTCGGACACCAGGCGGTGGGGCAGCAGCGCTCACGCCGATCGACATAGGCGCAGGCGATGCCGGTCTGCTCGCGGCAGCCGCGCCCGGAGCACGGCAGAAAGCCCAGCCCGAGCTCGGGCCCGAGCTCGGGCGCGGCTTCCTCGGCGGTGCCGTCGCAGTCAGGCTCGAGCGGCTCCGCTTCGAGGGACGGTCCCTTTCGCGGCCAGTGCCTCATCGAAGACCTCGCACCGGGCGCGGTGCCCGGCTATGCCTGCAGCGTATCGGTGGCCGGCCGGAGAACTTCGATCAAAACCCGCGCAAACGCGTCACAAGCTCATCCCCCGCGGTGACGGAGGATCCCGCGCCGTGGCCCGGGAGGCGCCCCGGTCAGCGCCGGCTGCCGGCCTCTAGTCGACGTCGTCCTCGATGGTGAGCATCAGGCTGTCCTGGACGTCGTAGAGCGCCTCCATCCAGTCGGCGATGGGAACGTCGTTCGGCGACCGGCGCGCCACCGGATGGGACTCCGACCAGAGGAAGGTCCGGGCTCGCCCGGTGAGGTCCATCGGGATCTGCGGTTCCTCGGCGAGGTTCAGCATCTCGAACTCGTTGAGGAGCTCGTCGACGTTGCGGATCTTGTTGCGGCGGGCGTAGCGATGCTCGCGCTCCACCTGCCAGCGCTCCTGGAGCTGGTCGATCTCCAGGCAGGTCTCCTCGATCATCCCTACCTCACCTCGCCTACGGATCGTCGGACGCCGGGGGCCAGAGCGTGCTGCTCCCCCCTCATAGCGCCCCGGGCGATGCTATGACCGGTCCAGAGGCGAGTCAAGAGACGCCGGTCCGACATGGAGGAAGCATCCAGAGATGAGCGGGTCCGGCCTTCCCTCCGACCTGCGGGCGGCGGTCCCCGCCGGCCGCACCGCCTTCCCGGGGTTCAGCCTCCGGGTGGTGGCCCGCACCGCCAGCACCCAGGACCTGGCGGCCGCCGCCGCCCGCGCCGCCGCGGACGCCGGGTGGTGCTGCGTCGCCGGCGAGCAGACCGCCGGGCGAGGGCGGCAGGGCCGACGCTGGACCGCGCCCGCGGGAAGCGCGCTGCTCTTCTCGCTGGTGCTGCGTCCGTCCCCGCGGGCGACGCCCGGGGTGCCGCTGGCCGCGGGCCTCGCCGTCACCGACGCCCTGGCCGAGGTGAGCGGGGTGGACGCCGGGCTGAAGTGGCCCAACGACGTGATCGCCGGCCCGGGCAAGCTCGCCGGCATCATCGCGGAGGTCGAACCCGTCAGCGGTGCCGTCGTGCTGGGCGCGGGGATCAACCTCAGCGTCGACAGCTTTCCCGCCGGCGTCGCCGGCAGCAGCCTGCACCGGCTGGTGGCCCAGCCACCCTCCCGGGGAGCCGTGCTGGCGGGCGTCCTGTTAGCGCTCGGCCGCCGTCTCGCCGCCGTCGAATCGGGCGGCATCGCCGCCGTGCTCGACGACTGGCGGAGGCGCGCCGTGGGACTCGGTCAGCGGGTGACGGCGCAGACGCCCCTCGGTGAGGTGCAGGGCATCGCCCGCGATGTCGACGACACCGGCGCCCTGCTGGTCGACACCGACACCGGCACCGAGCGACTCCTGGCCGCCGACGTGCACCTGCTGAGCGTGTCCTGAGCGAGGCGAGGGCCGGGGGTCGCTCCGCGTGTCAGCCGACGGTGACCGTCCCCTGCATCCCCGGGGGGTGGAAGGTGCACACGTAGTGGTAGCTGCCGGACTTGGTGAACTTCACCTGAAACTTGTCGCCACCGTTCATGGTGTCGGAGCTGATGCCCGCCTGACCGTCGAAGGTCACGTTGTGCGCGGTCGACCCGCTGTTGTCCCACTCCACCACGTCACCGGCTTTGACGGTGGCGGTGGTCGGTGAGAACTGCAGCTGATCGGTCTCCTGAACGGTCTTCGCGGCGGGCGCACCGGTGGTCTTGGAGCCGACGTCGCTACCGCCTCCGCCGCCACCGCTGCCCTCAGGAGGACCGTTGCCGCACGCAGCAAGCGAGAGGATGGCGAACATCCCCAGGCCGATCAGCCCCCTGCGGACATCGATCATCGGCAAGCGTCCTCCTGTGAGCGCGCGGATTGTAGGCTCTTCAGCCCAATGGCCGGCGCCTCACGCCAGAGGTCGACGAACCACCGACGCCGTGTGCTCAACGCACCGCCTCCCGCACGGCCAGCGGTTCGCCGGCCGTGTCCGACTCGTCGTCGGCCGGGTTGCCGAACATGCGCAGAAAGATGATGGAGATGGCGACGAAGTAGATGATGTTGCCCAGTCCGAACATGATCACGCCGGCGATCTGCTGGTCGACGGTGGGAGTGAGCCCCCACAGCCGCGGAGCCCGCGCGTAGAAGTCGTAATAGGCGGTGCCGCCGAGTGCGAAGACGAAGCCGAGAACGGTGGGAGGCACTCCGGCGACCACCAGCATGGCGATCTTCTCCATCGAGGAGATCAGGCGCGTTCCCTGGCGGCGGATGGGATCGACGATCGGCCACCAGAACACCAGACCCATGGCGATGAAGGTGAGGTGCTCGATCACGTGGATCCCCTCGTTGCGCAGGGTGGCGTCGTAGAGGGCAGGCAGGTGCCAGAGCAGCAGCACCGCGTTGAAGCTGATCACCGCCGGCCACGGACGGGTGATCAGCGTCCAGAGGCGTCGCAGGCGCGGCGCGGCGGCGGCGGGAAGCGGGGCGGCGCCGGCGATGGCGAGGAGCAGCAGCGGGGGCGCGACCATCATCAGCAGCAGGTGCTGGATCATGTGCAGCGAGAGCAGATAGTTGTCGCCGCCGGTATCGATCGGCGAGAGCAGGGCGACGAAGGCGGTGACGATCCCGCTGGCGAAGAGCACCGGGCGCCAGCACTGGCCGGGGAGCCACGGGGAGACGTCGTCGGCGCCGCCGATGCGGCCGCGGCGCAGCGCCAGCACGTACCCGGCCGAGAGCACCACCAGGCCGACGATCACCGTCGGCTCCCACGACCAGTCAGCCGCGCTGAGATGCGCCTCGCCCATCAGGCTACCGACGCGGTGACCGGCCGGCCGGTGCCGGGCGCCTCAGTGATGATCGGGCAGCTCGAGAAACTCGGCGCGCGAGCCTCGCACCCAGATCACTCCCGAGGCGATCGCCCAGATCAACCCGATGACCCACACCCAGGTCGCCGACAGCAGCCCCAACAGGCACATGCAGATGGCCAGGGCCAGCGAGATCGGCGCCCAGGTGTTGGAGGGGAGGTGGATGTGCTCAGCGTCCGCCGAGTGGGCGTCGCCGTGGCTCGGTTGGTGGGTGACGTCGGACATTCGCGGTCTCTCCAGGGGGCTAGCTGACGGCGCGCAGGTACAGCGCCGCCCAGGCGAAGCTGAGCCCGAACATCAGCAGCAGGACGATGAAGAGGACGACGCCGAAGCGGATGTTGCGGCGTGCCAGCTCCTTGTCCATCTCTCTGTACCTCAGCCTCCGATGACGCGGTCGAGTGCGGCCACCGCGAAGAGCAGGGCCAGATAGAGCAGCGAGTAGTGGAACAGCAGGGCGGCACTGCGGGTCGCCGGAGCCGTCCACAGCCGCAGCGCCAGGGTCAGGAAGACGGCGTCGAGCCCGGCGGCGCCGGCGAGGTACACCGCGCCGAAGCTGTGAGCCAGCATCGGCAGCAGGGTCACCACCACCAAGATCACGGTGTAGAGCACGATCTGCGAGCGGGTGTGGCGTTCGCCGGCGACCACCGGCAGCATCGGCACCCCGGCACGCTGGTAGTCGCCGCGGACCAGCAGCGCCAGGGCCCAGAAATGTGGTGGCGTCCAGTAGAAGACGATCGCGAAGAGGAAGAGCGCGGTCAGGTCGAGCCGCCCGGTCACGGCCGCCCAGCCCACCAGCGGCGGGACCGCTCCCGCGGCGCCGCCGATCACGATGTTCTGCATCGAGGTGCGCTTCAGGTACATGGTGTAGACGAAGACGTAGAAGAGCAGCGCCGACATCGCCAGCACTGCCGCCAGCAGGTCGGCGAAGACAGTGAGCACCAGGAAGGCCAGCGCGGAGAGCCCGACGCCGAAGGTCAGCGCCCGCAGGGGATCGATACGGCCGTCGGGAATGGCCCGGCTGCAGGTGCGGGTCATCACCGCGTCGATGTCGCGGTCGAACCACTGGTTGATGGTGTTGGCGCCGCCGGCGGCGAGCGCGCCGCCGACCATGGTGGCCAGCACCAGGCCGGTGCCCGGCCATCCGCGAGCCGCCATCACCATGGCGGCAAGGGCGCAGAGCTCGAGCAGGGCGATGATCCGCGGCTTGGTCAGCGACAGGTAGTCGGCGGCGGTGGCGCGCAGCCGCACGGTGCGGGCGGGAACCGCGGCGGGGGCGCGGACCGCCACGCTCACGAGAGCGCCTCGCGCGGCCGGAGCGCGTCTGCCGGCTCCCGCGGCTGCGACCGGGCGTCCCGCGACGGCCGCCGGGCCAGCCGCGCCAGGGTCTGCGGCTGCACCAGCAGGGCGAGCAGCACCGCGGCCGCCCACAGCGCGCTGCCGAAGGCCTCGTGCAGCCCCCGCACCAGGGTGGGCAGGTGGGTCTCGACGAGAACGATGCCGAGGGCGAACTGGCTGAGCAGCAGAGCGGCCAGGGCCACGGCGGTGGCGCGCACCGCGGGCACGGTGCCGAGCGCCAGGAGGGCGCGCACCGCGACCACCACCAGCACCACGGTGCCCACTCCGATCACGCCGCGATGGGCGAGGTTGACGATCGCCATCTGACCGCCGGCGAACTGCAGGCCGCCACCACAGAGCGGCCAGCCGGCACAGCTGTAGCCGGCGCCGTTGGCGACCACCAGTCCGCCGCTCAGCACCATGACGAAGGTGGTCGCGGCGGCGATCAGTCCCAGCCGTGCCAGCGTCCGCGATGCGGGGCCGCCGCGGACGGCGGCGGCGACCGGGCTGCTGGGCTCGGCGTTCCGCGCGGTGAGGACCGCGGTCGCCACCCACACCAGCACGGCGAGCAGCACCAGGGCGTTGGCGAGATGCACCAGCACGATGCCGCCGGGGAGCTTCCACTCCACCGTCGCCGCGCCGAGCAGGATCTGCACCGCCAGCTGCACCACCACCAGGGTCGACGGCACCACCACGCGCCGCATGTGCCGGTAGCGGGTCACCGCCACCAGCGCCACCGCGACGATGAGCACCGAGGCGATGGTGGCGAGGCTGCGGTGGGAGAACTCGATGACGGTGGCGACGTCGGCTGGAGGCACCAGGCGGCCGTGGCACAGCGGCCAGTCCTGGCCGGTGGCGCCACAGCCAAGCCCGCTGCCGGTGACCCGGACCACGCCGCCGACGACGATGAGCAGGTAGGTGGCCGCCGCCGCCGCCAGCACCAGCACGCCGAAGCCGCGCCTGGGCGGCGGTCGCCGCGAGGGCGCCTCCGATGCTCGACCGGGCAGCACGGTGATCACGCCGGGGCGGTCCTAGCCGCCCGGCGCTGGTCGCGGACGGGGCGGACGCTGCGGACCTCGGGAACCACGTCGAAGTTGTGCTGCGGCGGCGGCGAGCTCGTCGCCCACTCGAGGGTGTTGCCCTCCCAGGGATCGTCGGGGGCGTTGGCCGGCGAGCGCAGGCTGATGAAGAAGTTGATGAGGAAGATGGCGATGCTGGTGGCGATGACGAAGGCGCCGAAGGTGGAGACCGAGTTCAGGTCCCCCCACCCATGGACGGTGTCGTAGGAGGCGATGCGTCGCGGCATCCCCAGCATCCCCAGCACGTGCATGGGCATGAAGGCCAGGTTCATGCCGATCAGCATGAGCCAGAAGTGGAGCTTGCCCAGCCGCTCGTCGAGGAAGCGGCCGGTCATCTTGGGGAACCAGTAGTAGATCCCCGCGAACACCCCGAAGACGCTTCCGCCGAAGAGCACGTAATGGATGTGCGACACCACCCAGTAGGTGCCGTGCAGCCCGTAGTCGACCGCCAGACTGGCGGTGTAGACGCCGTCGACGCCGCCGATCAGGAACATCAGCAGAAAGCCGATGGCGAAGAGCATCGGCGTGTCATACCGGATGCTGCCTCCCCACAGCGTCGCCGTCCAGTTGAGGATCTTCACTCCGGTGGGCACGCCGATGACCATGGTGGTTGCCGAGAAGAAGGTGGTGACCGGCAGCGGCAGGCCGGTGACGAACATGTGGTGGACGAAGACGATAAAGCCCAGCACCGCGATGGCCGCGATCGAGTAGGCCATCGCCCGGTAACCGAAGATCGGTTTGCGGGCGAAGACCGGGATCACCTCGCTGATGATCCCGAAGGCGGGCAGCACCATGATGTACACGGCGGGATGGGAATAGAACCAGAACAGCAGCTGGTAGAGCAGGGCGTTGCCGCCGTGGTTGATCACGAAGAAGCTGGCGCCGGCGTTGCGGTCGAGCAGCACCATCAGCAGCGCCCCCGCGATGAAGGGCGACGCCAGCACCACCAGGGCAGCGGTGATCTCCTGCGCCCAGACGAACAGGGGTAAACGGAACCAGGTCATCCCCGGTGCTCGCATGTTGTGGATGGTCGCCAGGAAGTTGAGCCCGCCCATCATCGAGGAGATGCCGAGCAGGTGGATCCCCAGGATCCACAGGTCCTGTCCCACCTGAGGGCTGAACTCCTTCTCGGTCAGCGGCACGTAGCCGGTCCACCCGGCAGCGCCGGTGCCGCCGAAGAGGAAGCCCGAGTACATCACCATGCCGCCCAGCGGGATCAGCCAGAACGAGAAGGCGTTGATGCGCGGGAAGGCCATGTCGCGGGCGCCGATCATCAGCGGCACCAGGTAGTTGCCGAAGCCGGCGAGCACCGGGATGATCCAGAGAAAGATCATCGTTGTCCCGTGCATGGTGAAGATCTGGTTGTACTGGCTCTCGGTGAGGAACTTGTTCTTCGGCTCGGCCAGCTGGATGCGCACCAGCAGCGCCATGATCCCGCCGATCAGGAAGAAGAAGAAGGTCGTATACAGGTACATGATCCCGATCTTCTTATGGTCGACGGTGGTCAGCCAGCCGAGGATGCCCCGGTTCTTGTCGAATCGCGGAGCGACGCGCGACCGCGGCAGCGGGGCCTCCAGGACCGCCATCAGGCACTACCTCCCGCACAGTTGACGATTGCCACGTCCGACTTGCTCTGCGCCTGACTCATGCACTGGTCGAAGGCGCTCGGCCGCAGCGCCACGACCTTGAAGGTCATCTGCCAGTGGAGCACCCCGCAGAGCTCGGTGCACTGGCCGTAGTAGGTGCCGACCTGGTCGGCCTGGAACCACATCCGGTTGGTCTGCCCGGGGATGGCGTTGATCTGGCCCGACAGCCTCGGCAGGTAGAGGCTGTGGTTGACGTCGACCGACTCCACGGTGAGCGCCACCGGTCTGCCGGCCGGCACGTAGAGGGCGCCTCCGCTCTGCAGCTCCTTGCCGGCGGCGTTCTTGGTGCCGTACTGGAACGACCAGCTGAACTGCCGCCCGATCACGTTGACGTGCATCGAGCTGGCCGGAGCGCTGGAGATGAACGGCATGTTGGCCGCGGTGAGGATGAACAGCGAGATGAGGATGACGCCGGGGATGATCGTCCAGCCCAGCTCGAGCCGGTTGTTGCCGTGCACCTGCACCGGCTCCTCGTCGTCGTGCTGTCGCCGGAAGCGGAGGGCGCTGTAGATGATCACCCCGCTGACCCCCGCGGTGATCACCACCGACACCCAGAAGAGCGGACCGAAGACGCTGAGGATGTGATCGCTGACGGGACCGCCGGAGTGAAGCGGCGATTGGTCGGTGAAGCCCAGCGATGTCACCGGCGCGGGTGCCCCATGTCGTGCCTCGTGGTCTGCGAACGACATGCCGGGACGGACACGCCCAGCACAGCGGACGGGGGAGGTCGGCGCACCACGTGGCACGCCGAGCCGCGGGAATGATGGCATCGGGCATTCCGCGCCGTCAAACTGCGACCGGCTGGGGTGAACCGCCCAACCCGCCAGTTGCCACCACCGGGGATCGGGCGACGTGGGCGTGGGGCGAAGGGCTCAGCCCTCACTTGTGCCAGGGCCGGGTGACGGTGCGGATCTGACGCTTCACCAGCTCGGTGATGTCGACGTTGGTGAGGGCCGCCTCCTCCCAGCTGCCGCGCCGCCGGGGAGGCAGGGCGGGATCGGGCAGGCGGCGCGGCGGCGGCACGTCTGAGGGGGCCGGCTCGGGCTCGGGCGGCTCCAGATCGGGACGCGTGCCGCGTTCGAACAGGTTCACGGCGCGGAAATGTAGCAGCTGATTATTCGACCCCGACCATGCCCAGCCGGATCGCGTACTTCACCAGGTCGGCGTTGCGATGAATGTTGAGCTTGGTCATCAGTCGGGTGCGGTGGTTGTGCACCGTCTTGACAGAGAGATCGAGCATCGCGGCGATCTCCCGGCTGGAATGCCCCTCGGCGATCAGCTTGAGCACCTCCTGCTCGCGGGCGGAGAGGCGCTTGGGCGCCGCTCCCTCGTCGCCGCTGCGGTCGACGCGCTGCAGGTAGTCGGTCATCAGCGCCTTGGCGAGGAAGGGCGACAGGTAGGAGTTCCCCTCGTGGGTGGAGCGGATGGCGTTGATCAGCTCGTGCCCGCCGCTGCGCTTGAGCACGTATCCGGCTGCGCCGGCGCCGAGCGCGCGGAAGAACACCTCCTCGTTGTCGTGCATGGTGAGCATCAGCACCCGCACCGAGCTGTCGCGGGCGGTGATCTGGCGGGTCGCCTCGACCCCGTCGAGCCGCGGCATGGTGATGTCCATCAGCACCACGTCGGGCCGCAGCGCCACCGCCTGCTGCACCGCGCTGCGGCCGTCCTCGACCTCGGCCACCACCTCGAAGCCGGGCTGCGCCTCGAGTAGCGAGCGAACCCCTTCGCGGAAGAGGGCGTGGTCGTCGGCGAGGAGCACCCGAATGGTTCCGGCGGGCACCGCTTCAGCTCCCACCCGCCAGCACCGGTGGCCTCGCCGCCGGGTTCGCGGGCTCGCCGCCGGCGCTGCTCCGGTCGGACTCGATGCAGGCGCTGACCCGGGTCCCCCCGCCCGCCCGGGACACGACCTCCACGCTGCCCCCGACGATGCTGGCGCGCTCGCGCATCCCCACCAGGCCGAGCCCCAGCCGGGGCGCCCGCTCGACGTCGAAGCCGACACCGTCGTCGCTGACGTCGAGCCGCACCACGCCGGGCAGGAAGCGCAGACGCACATGCACCGCGGCCGCCTGGGCGTGCTTCTGCACGTTGGTGAGCGCCTCCTGGGCGATGCGGTAGAGGGCCACCTCGACCGCTCCCGGCAGGCGGCGGCGCCGTCCCTCGATGTCGAAGTCGACGCGCATTCCGCTGCCGGCGAAGCGTTCGCGGACGTGGCGTCCCAGCGCCGCCACCAGGCCGAACTCGTCGAGCGCGGGCGGGCGCAGTTCGGTGGCGATGCGCTGCAGGTCGCCGAGGGTCGCCGCCGCCAGGCGGCGGAGCCGCTCGAGTACCGCCGCCAGCTCGGCGCCACCGTGACGCGCCGCCTCCTCGGCGGCGTCGACGGTGGTCATCAGCCCGGCGAGGGTCTGGTTGGCCTCGTCGTGGAGCTCGCGGGAGACCCGCCGCCGCTCCTCCTCCTGAGCGCGGATCACCATGTCGGCGAGGCGCTGCGTCTCCTCCCGCTGCCGCTGCAGCGAGGTGGTGAGCGCCCGGCTCGCCTCCAGCTGCGCCGCCAGGTCGGCGGACAGCCTGGCGTTCTGCTCCGCCGTCTCGTGCTCGGAACGCAGGCTGCGCATCAGCCGCTGCTCCGCCGCCTGGATCTGACCCGCCGCGGCGGCGCTGACCAGGCCGACCAGCCAGACCGATGCGATGAAGAGGAGAGCCCGGCCCAGATGTGAGCCCGGTGACTGAAGCAGCACCCGGTCCGCCGGGAACATGGCGGCGAAGCAGACCGTGATCACCGCGCAGATGCTGTACAGCGCGCGGGTCTCGAGCGTCAGGGCGCCGGCGACGACGATCAGGTAGTAGAGGAAGACCAGCAGGCTCATGTGGTAGCCGGTGAGCATCACCAGCGCCGTCACCAACATGGTGTCGATCACCAGGCCGAAGACCACCTTGGCGTGCGAGCACCACCACCGCGGCAGCACGAAGTGGTAGACGATCGCGAAGCAGGCGGTGACGCTCAGCGCCGCGACGAACCAGCCGATGTGGGCCACCACCAGCGAGTCGATGCGCACCAGCGCGGCCGCCAGGGCAATCGCCACCCCGGCGAGGTGGGCCATCCCCATCAGCCGCTCGTAGTCTCGCAGCCGGTCATGCTCGGCGGCGCTTTGCCGGTGGACCTCGGCTCCGCGCGGCCAGGCGAGTCCGCTGCTCGTGGGGGGACGCAACCGGTGGCCGCGACCTGTGGCGGTCGAGCTCACAGCTTGAGAAACCACCAGCGGGCCTCGCCGCCGGGACGCCCCTCGGACAGCTCGATGGCACTGCGCCGGGCGTCGACCGCCGCGCTGGCCCAGAAGCCGAGCCCGAGGACGAACAGGGCCAGAAAGGCCAGCACCGATCCCAACGAGAGCAGCAGGAAGGCGGTGAACTGCTTGCGGTCGAGCAGGGTCGCTCCCAGATGCTCGCCGGCGGTGATCAGCACCACCGCGGGGCCGATGCTGAAGAGCGTGGCGCCGAAGAAGAACAGCGCCCGGCGGATCTGGCCGTTGTAGAGGTGCCCGAGTCCCGGGATCAGCGAGAGCCCGAGGGCGACGCGCCAGTCGCGGCGCCGCGGCCGGGCCGGCTCCGGCTCCTGCGCCGCACTTTCGGACTCCGTCTCGCCGCGGAGCAACCCGGTGGCCACGAGACGCGCTCTGCTACCGCGCCAGGAAGGTGCGGTAGCAGTAGTAGGCGGCCAGCAGGAGGGTGCCCAGGCCCCAGATCGCGGTGAACAGGAGGTCACCCCAGCCGGCGTCACCGGGGTCCAGGGCGGCGATCACGGTGAGCAGTGCGCTGTGCATGGTGTCGGCCGTGTCCTCAGTGCGACTTGAAGTTCTCGAGGAAGTGCTCCCCGAGGATGACCAGGAAGGTGAGCAGCAGCAGCCCCACGAAGACCAGCAATGTTCCCACGATGTCGCGGTAGCGGGTGCTGCGGTTCATGGCCTGGTCCTCACCGTCACGGAAGTGTCTGGTAACTCTCCCAGTGCCGCACGAACTGCACCAGGAGGTGGATCTGTGGCTCGCTCAACACCCGGCTCGGGTTGGGGCGCTGCTTGTCGCGGGAGGATTCGAAGGAGCCCCAGTCGGAGGCGATGGAGCCCCAGTTGGGCATGACGCTGCCGTAGTGCTCGAAGTCGGTCATGCCGTACTCGATGCACCGGTAGTAGTAGTCCTCGTTGAAGAATCCCAGCCGGTCCTGGTTGCTCAGCGGCGGCCCGATCTTGCCCTCGCCAACATTTCCGTGGCAGCTGGCGCAGTACTGGTAGTAGAGGGAGGCGCCGGCGGTGAACGAGTACTCGGGGTTGATGATCAGGTTCTTGTGAGCGCTGTTCTCGTCGAGGGCCAGCCGGCTGCCGTTGTGGCAGCTGATGCAGCCCGCGTTGTCGATGCCGGTCGGCTTGCCGCCGCTGGCCGCCGGGCTGAGGAAGGACGGGATGAAGCCGTTGAGTTGGGCCGGCTGCGACTTGCCGTTGTCTCCCTGCACCAGGTAGGGGTGAAAGCCATCGGTGGTCGCCACCGAATCGGCTCCGTATCGGTTGTAGAGGTCCTGGGTGATCAGCGTGGGATGGGCGGTGGTGACGCTGCCGTCGGCGTTGCGCTTGCTGGCCAGCCCGTAGTCCTTGGCGATCTGGTCGGCGTCGGGCTCGTACTTGAAGAAGTCCTGCGCCAGCCGTTTCGCGGCCACCTGCGGACCGACCACGCCGATGTCCGGCACGTGGCAGCTGATGCAGCGCTCGGTGCGGAAGGTGTCGCCCTGCCTGGCCAGCGCGAAGCTGGGGAAGAGCTGCTGGATCTTGGTGTCGAAGTCGCTGGTGTGGTAGTCGGCCTTGTACTGGTCCTGGATGTTCAGGTAGTTGCGGTCGTGACTGTCCTTGGCCGCGGCCACGCCGATGACCAGCACGGTGACGGCGGAGAGGATGAAGAACAGCCGCCTCACCGCGGCGTCCCCGCGCCCTGCCGGCGACCGATCATCACCCGCCTATACCTCGGGGTTGACCCCGGGATGGCCGAGCACCTTGAGCCAGTCCCAGGTGAAGGCCTCGGCCCGGAAGAAGACGCCGACGACGACGAAGGCCACCGCCAGCACCGCATAGAGGGTGAACAGGGTGACCGCCACCTTGCGGTCCTGCGGCCGGCGACTGGGGTTCTTGTCGAGGTAGGGGGTGAGGATCATCCCCGTGATCACGAAGGTGGGAAAGGCGACCCCCGCCATGATCGGCGGGAAGCGCTGCAGCAGCTCCTGCAGACCGAGGAAGTACCACGGTGCCTTGGCAGGGTTGGGAGTGATGGCGGTGTTGGCCCGCTGCAGCAGCGGCGCGTTGACGAAGATCGAGATCAGCATCAGCAGAGCGAAGATGCCGAGACCGGCGAGGAACTCGCGGAAGATCAACGCCGGGAAGGTGACCACCGTCTCCTCCTCCTCGCGGCGCCGCACCACCAGCGGCGGAGTGACCAGCTCAGGACCGGTGCCGGCGACGCCGCGAGCCCCGGACGGCACCTGCGGCGGGGGCAGGGTGCGGGTGCGCGCCGGCGGCCGTCCCTCAGGGCCGTTGCCTCCGTTGCCACCGATCACCGTCGCCATCTCTCACTCACCTCCTTCGCGGCTCTGATCGGGTCTCGATCGCGACGCTCGCCGGGCAGACTCGTCCCGCCGCACCGCTACAGGCCTCCGGTGAAGCCGTCCTTGCGGACGCGCCAGAAGTGGACGACCATCAGCAGGAAGCCGATCAGGGGCAGGGCGATCACGTGTAAGACGTAGAAGCGGATGAGCGCGCCCTGGCCCACGTTACGCCCGCCGAGCATGATGTAGCGCGTGTACGGCCCCGCGATCGGCGCGTACTTGGCCATGTTGGTGCCGACGGTGATGGCCCAGACCGCCAGCTGGTCCCAGGGAAGCAGGTAGCCGGAGAAGGACAGCAGCAGGGTGGTGAGCAGCAGCAGGGTGCCGATCGTCCAGTTGAACTCCCGTGGAGGCTTGTAGGCCCCCTGATAGAAGACCCGCGCCATGTGCAACCAGACGGTGATCACCATCGCGTGGGCGGCCCAGCGATGCAGGTTGCGGATGACCAGCCCGAAGGTGGCGACGAACTGCAGGTCCTTGATGTTCTGGTAGGCCTGGTCGACCGAGGGGATGTAATAGAACATCAGGAAGAGGCCGCTGATGGTCAGCACGATGAACAGGAAGAAGGAGAGCCCGCCGAGGCACAGGGTGTAGGAGACCCGGATCGCCGACTTCTTGACCCGCACCGGGTGGATGTGGAGGAAGAAGTTGGTCAGCGCGGTGCGCGCCGCCACCTTGTCACTGGTCGGCAGGCCGTGGCGGAAGATCGAGCCCCAGACCTGACCCATCATCCGCACCAGCGGGTTGGTCGGCGTCTCGGTCGCGCTCACGCTCGCCTCCTCTGTGGCTCAGACACCAAAGGTCTTGCCGTTGGACTTCTTGCTGGTGGGGTCGAGCCGCCACTCCGGCGTCAGATTCTGCCCGGCCTGACGCTGCACCACCAACTTGCTGCGGTCGACCACCAGCTTGCCGTCGGGGGCAAAGGCGATGTCCACCCAGTCCATCGGCCGCGGCGCCGGCCCGAAGAAGTTGGTGGAGTCGATGAAGTAGCGCGACCCATGGCAGGGACAGGCCCAGCCCTTGTTGGGGTCGCCGTGGGCCGCCGCCTGCGCGTCGCCGACGCTGGTGCCGGCGCGCACCGAGGTGGTGTAGTTGGGGGTGCAGCCAAGGTGGGTGCAGATCAGATACACCGCGTACAGCCCCTTCTGGTCGCGCACGATGGAGACCCGCTTGTCGGTGATCTGCAGCGGGTTGCCGACGGTGATGGCGCTGGGATCGGCGTCGACCTTGAACATCGGCGGCGACTCCCCGGTTGCCCCGGGGAACAGGAACTGCAGGCCCTTGGCGCCGAGGAAGACCAGGGCGACGAGGCCGCCCAGGCCGCCCATCAGGCCGAAGAACTGCCGCCGGGTGACGTTCGCCAGGGCGTGCAGCCGGCCCCGCGGTTCGTCGTACGGGTTCAGGCCCATGACCGCGCCCGGTGGTCGCCGGCGGCGCTCCCCAGTCCGGTCCGCGGTTGGGCGCTATTACCCATGGAACCGAGGCATGCTCAGACGAATGGATTCGACGCGGGCGGCGTCAGGAAGTCGGCGAAGACGATGGTCGAGATCATGATGATGACGAAGGCGATGGCGATGACGAGGCATCCGAAGTCGGTGCGCAGGGCCAGGATGAGGCGTTCCACACGATCTCCGAGGTCGATGTCGCGCCGCGGTGCCCCGGTTGCCTGGGGGGCGTCGGGGCGGCCGTAGGATACGCCGCGTGGGCGGGCCGGCGCGTGAGGGATTGGCAGCCGGCGATTGGGCTGTTCGGCCCAGCCCGGCGTCCCAACGGCGGCGGGGCGGAGCACCGCCCGGCGAGGGCCCTGTCGGGTGAGCGCCTGGCGGCCGGTCGAGGTCTACGCGACCTTCCTCAAGCTGCGCGCCACCCTCGCGAAAGGCGCGGTGGTGCTGCTCTGCCCCCGCGACGCCGTCGAGCCCGGCGGCCAGGGCCCGCTGTGGCGCGAGAAGGTGAAAGTGCCGGTGGCCCTGGAGACCAGCGCCTACTCCATCGTCGCCGACGCGCATGTCGAGGCGCGCCACACCCTGCGCGACCTGCTCGAGCGGTTTCTCGGCGACTTTCTCCCGCTGACCGACGTGTCGGCGCTCTGGGTGGCGGCGCTGGGCGCCCAGACCCACTCGGTGCAGCGTCGCTTTGCGTTGGTCAACCCGGCGACGATCGTGTCGTTTGCGGAGCGGTAGTGGCGCCCGAGCGCGGCTTAGCTCGCGCGGCGAGGAGGGCGGAACTGCCCTCCTGTCAGCCTTCCAGCAGGGCTCGCTGCTGGGCGGCTCGTCGCTGGCGGCTGGTGGCGGTGAGGCCGATCACCATGGAGGTGATGCCGAAGGCGGCGAAGATCAGGCCGACGATCACCTTGACGAAGCGATCGGTGGTTCCGAGGCTGCTGCCGGTCTCGTTGACGAACGACTTCTCGGCGGGGGCGGCCCACACGGTGGAGACAAGCGACATCATGAACAGGAAGGCGGCGATGACATGCCAGATCGCCGCCGAGCGCACCTGGCCTCGATGCGGGCGGCTGCCGAAGTAGAAGGCGGCCAGGGCTGCGGCCTCGAGGACGACGTAGAAATTGAAGAGGACGAACGCCAGGGCCAGCGAGACGATCTCGGCGTTGGTCATCCCGGTGAACAGGTTCATGGCGACGGCATTGTATTCGTCGGGCCCGGGGGACGCCCGGCGCGGCAGCGGCGGCCGCGCCTCCGTTACCGACGGCGCCGCGGCGTCGTTGCACCGCCGGCGCGGTGACCGCCTTCACCACCGATGGCCCCTACGGAGTGCTCGATGCGCAAGCTGACCGCCGGCGTCGCCGGAGCGGCCCTGGTCGGCGCCGTGTTCGCCGTGGCCGGCATGCTCGCCTGGGGCGGGGTTCGCCACTCCCGGCTGGCGACGGCCGCCGCCCGGCTGCAGCAGCAGTGGAAGCGGGACGAGCAGCAGGGCGTCACCGCGTCGGCCCTCTCCCCGGTCAGCGACGCCCTGGCCGCGGTGGTCGGGCGGGAGTCGAGCTGGTGGCTTCATCCCTGGTCGGTCGCCGGTGACGCGGACACGGTCGACTCGCTGTCGCGGCAGACCGCCGGGATCTGGGATCGGCAGCTGGCGCAGGAGCGCGACCGGGCCGCGGGCCTGCTGGCGCAGTGGGACGACCTCCGGGTGAAGCAGAGCGCCTGGATCCCGCCGGCTCTGCGCGACCAGGGAGCGGGATGGCCGGCCGAGCTCGAGGCGGCGGCGGCGACCCCCGGTCAGCTACGCGACCTGGCCGACCGCTGGGCCGCCGAGGTCAGCCAGGCGAGCGCCGCCGCCCAGGCCGCCCATGCCGCGGCGCAGTCCGAGCTGGCTGCGTTCTCCGGGCCCGATGCGCTGCTGGGACGCGCTCAAACCCTGCTGCAGACCGCCGCCGCCGACAACCTGGACGACGGGGGCGCCGGCACACTCGCCGACGAGGTGCGCAGCGCGATCGCCGCCGGCCAGCACCCCGAGGCGCAGGAGAGCAGGCTCGCGACCATGCTGCAGTCGCTCCAGGCGCTGATCGACGAGAACAACGCGCTGGCCCAGGGGCTGGCGTCGCTGCCCGCTTCCGTCCTCCAGGCCCAGGCGGAGGGCACTCCCGGGGCGGGTGGGGAGGCGGGCGCGATGCCGGCCGCGCGCGCCGCCTTCGTCGCCGCGCGGACGCACGCTCAGATGGATGCGGCACAGGCCCAGGTGACCACGCTGGCGACCACGGTGCAGCAGGACCTCGACAACAACCGCTGCGGTCACCCCGTGCCTGCCGGCAGGGTGATCACCATGTCGCTCTCGCTGCAGGAGATGATCTTCTACCAGGACGGCTGCGCGGTCCGGGCGACGGCGATCACCAGCGGGCGGCCCGCGCTGCCCACGCCGACCGGCAGCTTCCACGTCTTCAACAAGCAGACGCCCTACGTGATGCGCTCGCCGTGGCCCCCGGGGTCGCCCTACTGGTATCCCACGACCACGGTGCAGTGGGTGATGGAGTTCGCATCCGGCGGCTACTTCATCCACGATGCCTACTGGGAGGCGGCGTCCCAGTACGGGCCCGGTGGCCAGTACACCGCCGGGGCGAGTCACGGCTGCGTCCACGTGCCCACCTCGACGATGCGCTGGGCCTACGACTGGACACCGATGGGTACCGCGGTGATCGTCACCGGCTGAGGCCGGCGGCTCCCAGGTTCCAGACGGGTCTGACCGAAACGCGCGAGGCCGGGCGCGCCCGGAGGCGGGGTGGGCGGCTCAGCCCCGGGTGCGGACCGGTGCCACCTCGTGGCCGGTGACCTGGATGCCGGCGGGCGAGGTCTCCGCGGCGGCCGCCGCGTTGCCGCCACTGAAGCTCAGGCAGCGGTCGCGGAAGCTGAGCAGATCCTCGCGCCGGAAGCGGCGATGCTGCCCCGGCGTGACCAGGGCGGGTTGGAGCAACCCTCGCTGAATGGCCCGGACCACCGTGGGCTTGCTGACGCCCAGTAGCCGCGCCGCTTCTCCCGTCGTCAGAAACTCTTCCATGGGCTGCCTTCCCCTTCCGCCATGCCGCTGTCCCCACCTGCGGCACTCGGAATGGTACGCGTCGCTGTCATCTAAAGCAACGTCTGACCTTCAGGTTTCCTTCACCTCGGGGCGATTGCCAAGCCGCTGGGGTGAGGGTAGAGTACCCTCGAACCGGTGTTCGTGCGCGACACCGCCGGACTAGATGCGAGAACGTGCCGCTTCGCCTCCTCCACCTCGCTGACCTTCACCTCGACCGCGCCTTCGCCGGCATGGGGTGCCACGGAGACCTCGCCCGACGGCGCCGTCAGGGCCTTCGCGACGCCCTGCGCCGTGCCGGCGGCGAGGCCCAGCGGCGCGACTGCCAGGTGGTCACCATCGGCGGCGACCTCTACGAGCACGAGCGGGCCGGTCCGGACACCGGGCGGTTCCTGGCCGAGACCTTCGCCGCCTGGCGACCGATGCGGGTGGTGCTCGCCGCGGGCAACCACGATGCCCTCCTGCCCGGCTCGCTGTACGCCCGGACCGAGTGGCCCGACAACGTCCACCTCTTCACCGAGAACCGCCTGCGTCCGCTCGAGCTCGGCGACGGCCTCACCCTCTGGGGCCTGTCGCACCGCGAGCCGGCCTGGATGGGCGACCCGCTCGATTGCGAGCCCGTCGGCGGCGACGGTGGCGTCCACCTCGCCCTGTTCCACGGGTCCGAGCTGGGCAGCCGGCCGCAGGACAAGTCGCTGCACGGCCCGTTCCGAGCCGGGGCGGTGTCGATGCGCGGCTTCGCCGTCGCGCTGTGCGGTCACTACCACCGGCGCCGGGTCGACGCCGAGGCGCGGCTGCTCTACCCGGGAAGCCCCGAGCCCCTCGCCTTCGACGAGGAGAGCCCCCGCGGCCCGGTGGTGGTCGAGGTCGACGGCACCGGCCTGGTGTCGTACGAGCCGCTCGACCTCGCCGCGTGGACGGCGCGAACCGCGGAGGCCGACCTCGGGGGATGCACCTCGCTGACCGGGGTCGTCGACGCGTGCTGCGCGGTCGCCGCCGGCGCCGTCGAGGGATGCGACGCGGAGCGCACCCTGCTCCGCCTGCACCTCTCCGGTGAGCTGGCGCCGGAGGTCGCGGTCGACATCCCCACCGTGGAGACCTGCGTTCGCGAGGCGACCGGGGCGGCCCTGGTGCGCGCCCGCGACCTGACCCTGCCGGGACTGGACCTCGAGGCATCGCTCGCCGATCCCACTGCCCGCGGCCTGTTCACCCGCGAGCTGCTGGGCGCCATCGAGGCCGCCGGCGTCGACGACCCGGAGCGGGCGGTGCTCGCCGACGCGCTCCGCTACGGCCTCGAAGCCCTGGCCGGAGTGGAGGTGGGGCTGCGATGAGGCTCGAGGTTCTCGAGGTGCCGGGCTTCGGCCGCGTCCGCGACCGGCGCATCGACCTCGCCCCCCGCCTCACCGTGGTGCTCGGCGACAACGAGGCCGGGAAGTCAACCCTGCACAGGGCGGTGCGCACCGCCCTGTACGGGCTCGACGCCGGCGGCCAGGGCCGGGCGGTGGAACGCAGCGACTGGAGCCGGTGGCGCCCCTGGGACGGTGGGGCGTATGGGGTCGCGCTCACCTACCTGCTCGCGGGAGGACGCCGCTTCCGGGTGAGCCGGCGGCTGGAGCAGCGCGAGCAGGTCGTGCAGGTCCAGGAGCTGGGGGGTCGGGACCTCACCGACGAGATGCGGGTGGGGCGGGTCGTCTCTCCTGGCCGGATCCAGCTCGGCATCGACGAGGCGGTGTTCTGCGCCACCGCCTGCCTGGGCGAGGAGAGCCTCCGACTCGACGCTCCCGACGGCACCGCCCAGCGCGCCGACCGGCTGCAGGAGGCGATCGAGCGGCTGGCCGACAGCGCCAGCCGGGCCACCGCGGC
>Ga0209471_1000028_pt1 | contig 133939 bp, 126 predicted proteins | sample GraSoiAngelo_128_FD_185885 | JGI IMG/M metagenome (GOLD analysis project Ga0209471, IMG submission 185885) | Grasslands soil microbial communities from the Angelo Coastal Reserve, California, USA - 14_0927_12_20cm (SPAdes) (version 2) | ecosystem: Environmental > Terrestrial > Soil >...
GGAGGGGAGATGGAGTTCTCGCTTCCACTCTCGTCGTCGACCATCGAGCGCATGGCGTGCGACTGCAGCGTGAGTCGGGTGCTCCTGAGCGAGGAGTCGGTGGTCATCGACATGGGCCGCTCGAGGCGAGTCATCGCCGGACCGGCGAAGCGAGCTCTAAAGGCGCGCGACGGACACTGCGTGTGGCCCGGCTGCGAACGGCCCGCATCGTGGTGCGACGGCCATCACCTGGTGCATTGGATTCGCGGTGGCTCGACCGACCTGGACAACCTGGTCCTGCTCTGTCACCGGCATCACTGGAAAGTTCATGAGGGCGGCTGGCAATTGGTCAAGACCGACGATCGCGACATCGTGCCGATCGCACCGACGATCACCTTCGGACGCGGACCGGACTAGGGGCTAGGCTTTTTCGCGGGCTCCGCGGCGGCCGGGGCAGTGTTGTCAGTCCGTTCTGACCACGGCCGCCACGATGTTGCCTCCCGGCGGCCCCTGGTGGGAGTTCCGCTCCCCGCCACTCACGTAGTTGGTCGTGCGGCCCGTGACTGATGCGACCAGCATGCCTCCCAACGCCTTGCCGATCTGATACGCGTCGGCGTCGTCCAGGAGGGTGATCCTCTGGCCGCGGATCTGGTCACTGCCCGGGATGACCGACTTGGCGAAGACATGGACGAGGCGCCCGAGGTCGGCCTCGTCGGGCAGCCCATCCTTGAATTGCACGCCGGCCGAACGAAGCGCCGTCCGCACGCCCTCCGCATCTATGAAGTCCTTCGTCACGGCGTGACCGATCCGAAGTGGACTTTGCGACGCGGTCGAGTTGCCGAAGACGACCACCTCGCCATGCCGCTTCTCGCCTCCGGAAGAGGTCATCGCCACTTCGGAGAAGAGGTCCCAGTCGCGCCGCACCACTTCGTCAGACAACTTCGACTCGGGAACCTCACCCAGCGCCATCGCAACGCCGAGCGCGGCCGCGTCGTTCGCGTACACGCCCGCTCCCTCCGGACCGAACGTGAGGTCGTGCGAGACGACAGTCTTGCCGCGCGATTCGGCGTCTTTGATGCTCGCCGTCGTCAGGCCCGGCACCTTGACCATCACGAGGTGCACGTCCTTCGAGTCGGTCAGGCCCGCGTCTGACATCGCCTGCCGGGTTGCTTCCGCGACCTTGCGGATCTGACCCATGCGGCCGACCTCCTCTGGCGCCATCGCGTCGGAGCCGGAACGGCCGACGACCAGCCGTTTGTCGTTGCTCGGGCGCCCTTCGGGCATCTCGACCCACTGGCGTGTCACCGCCGCGATGTGCGGCGTGATCACGCCCGGACACCCGCCTGACAGCACGAAGATGACGTGCTTCGCCACCTCGTCCACCGGGATGCCGAGAAACTTCGCGGTCCACTCGCGCAGCGCGACGTCCGCCCATACGCGGCCCCAGTCGTCATGCGCGCCGGTGCCCTCTGTCTTGCCGACCAGCGCCACCAGCGTCTCGGGCCGGATCTTTCCGGAATCGGCGAGCTTCTGCAGCCCCGACGTGTCGGCGGGCGTCGCCGAAGGACAGACGAACATCTCGACACGCTGCACCTTCATCGCATCTCCTCAGTCAAGACCAGGTGGTCGTTCGAAGCCAAACCCGGGCATCCTCTCCAGCTCCTCGGCGAAGTCGAGCAGGCCGTACTCCTGGCCGAACTGGCCCACGAGCTGCACGCCAACCGGAAGCCCGTCGTGCTGGCCGGCGGGGATCGAGATCGCCGGCACACGCGCGAAGCTGACCGGCAAGACGAACTGCACATAGCGAGCCCACTCGTCGCCAAGGAACGGCGGAACCTTCTCGATCGGCATGGGGAGCAGACCGAGCGTGGGCGTGAGCAGGAAGTCGTAGCGGGTCTGCAGCGGCACGCTCACAGCCCGATTCGCCGCGTTGGTCGCCGACTCGAAGGCGTGGAAATAATCCATCGCGGTCAGGCCACGCCCCTCAGCAGCAAGCTTCTGAATACCGGGGCCGAACGTCGATAGGTCGGCGGGGAAGCTCGCCATGCTGGCGCGCCTCACCACTCCATAACCTTGCGCGACCGGCTCCGGATCCCACTTGATCTCCTCGACCTTGTGCCCGGCGTCTTCCAGCGCCTTCGCCGCCCGCCGGCAACTCTCCCGCACGGCGGGATCGGCGCCGAGCGCGCTCGAATCCGCCATCCCGATCACCCTCGATTTGCGCCCGAACTCGATCCATCGCGGAGTGGTTGACGTCATCACGCCAAAGAGGAGCCTCGCGTCGGCCACGGATCGCGCCATCGGGCCGCGCGACTGCATGACCGTGGCGTCGACCTCTTCATTCGGAATTCGATCGGGCGTGGGCCGCAGGCCGACGACGCCGCAACATGACGCGGGGATGCGAATCGACCCCCCGGTGTCTCCGCCCAGGGCGACAGCGGTCATGCCCGCCGCCACCGCTGCCGCGCTGCCGCCGCTCGACCCGCCAGGCGTGATGCCCTCGCGCCACGGGTTCTGGGTCGGAGGAAACAGGGTGTTGGTGGTGCCGATTGCGGCCGCGAGCTCGGGCAGGTTGGTCTTGCCGAGGACCGCCATACCCGCCGACCGGGCGCGCGCGACGGGAACCGCGTCCTCGTCCGCGACCCGGTCACGCCAGGACGGAGTCGCGTAGGTGTACGGCATGCCGGCAACAGGCTGGCTGTCCTTCACGGCCAGAGTCACGCCCGCGTACGGACCGGGAGTCGACTTCGCCTGCCGATCAACGTGGATGAACGCGTGGATCCGCGAGTCATATCGATCGATCGCGTCGAGGTGCGACCCGACCACCGACTGTGGATCGAGCTTGCCGAGGCGAACCAGGTTGGCGATCTCCTCGGCGGAGACCCAGCGCACCGATTCATCGCTCAAAGGTCGGCCACGACGTCCCGGATGATGCGCGCGAAGAGCTCACCGGCGGAGTTCGCGCCAAAGCCGATGACATCGTCGAGGTCGAACGTCTCGTCGGCTGAGTCGGAGGTAACGCGCACAGCGCCCCAGGGTAAGCCGTTCTGGTGCGCCACCTGGGCGATCGCCGCAGTCTCCATGTCGACGCAGGCGGCGTCCGGGAAATCGTGCACCAGCGCATCTCGCACCGTCCGCGAGGTGATGATCTGATCGCCAGTCACAACCAGACCCGGGCGCACGATCCGTGGATTTTCGACGGATCGCTTGGCGGAGACGATGAGCTTTTCGGCCAGCGGGGGATCGACGCTGAGGACCGACAGGTTGAGCCCAGGAATCACCCCCCGCTCAGCGGTCAGCGGCCGGCCGTCCATGTCGTGCTGCACGGCGCCGGTGGCGACGATGACCTGGCCGCGCGGCCCATCATCGCGAAGGCCGCCGGCGAGTCCGATCGAGACCGCGCATCGCGGCTTGAACACGTCCTGGACGAACTGGGCGGCGAGGGCCGCGGCGACCTTGCCGACCCCGGAGACGACCACAACCATTCCGTCCCCTTCCCAGATTCCGATCTTGGGTCCGATCGTCTCCGACCTCGGAAGGTGGTGGGCCAGCCCCCGAGCCTCTAGCTCGAGAGCCGCGAAAACGGCGACCGGCCGCCTGTCAGGCACGCCTGAAAGGCTAGCTTCAGTTTCGGCCGGGCGCCTCTACCGCCTCCGAGGCCTGGCGGGCTCCCGCTTGATGGAGTACATGGCCGCGTCCGCGTGACGCATCAGCGCGTCGGCATCGCCTCCGTCTTCGGGATAGAGGGCGATGCCGGCCGAGACACCGACGGCCAGCTTTCGCCTGCCGACCTTGAGGGGCCGGTGTCTTCGCCGGCCGGCCCAAGCGAGATCGCCAGCATGCATGATGAGGGGTAGGCCAAATGACGTCGAGCCAGACCAGTCGGGCGGTCGCCCCTGACGTCTCGCGAGCCAAGCCGCTTGGCTCCGAGGAGCTCCGTTTGATCCACGCGTACTGGCGCGCGGCCAACTATCTATCGGTCGGGCAGATCTACCTCCTGGACAATCCCTTGCTCGCCAGGCCGCTGCGCCTGGAGGACATCAAGCCCCGTCTGCTCGGCCATTGGGGCACGACGCCTGGCCTGAACCTGATCTACGCGCATGCGAGCCGCGCGATCAAGCACCGCAACCTGGACGCGATCTACATCATGGGCCCGGGGCACGGTGGACCTGCCGGCGTGGCGAACGCGTACCTCGAAGGCACGTACAGCGAGCGCTACCCGGATGTCTCGCAGGACGAGACCGGCCTGCGCAAGCTGTTCCGGCAGTTCTCGTTTCCTGGCGGCATCCCGAGCCATAACGCGCCGGAGACGCCGGGCTCGATCCACGAAGGAGGCGAGCTCGGGTACGCGCTCGTCCATGCCTACGGCGCTGCCTTCGACAACCCCAACCTCACCGTCTTTTGCATCGTCGGAGACGGCGAAGCGGAGACAGGTCCGCTCGCAGCAAGCTGGCACTCGAACAAGTTCCTCAACCCCACGCGCGACGGCGCCGTGCTGCCGATCCTCCATCTCAACGGATACAAGATCGCCAACCCGACCGTGCTCGCACGTATCCCCGAGAGCGAGCTGCGCCAGCTGATGGAGGGCTACGGGCACACGCCGGTGTTCGTGAGCGGCGACGATCCGATGAAGGTGCACCAGCAGATGGCCGCCGCGCTTGATTGGGCCCTGGACGAAATAGCGCGCATCAAGGGCTCGAATCACCGGGCCGGCCGCCCCTCGTGGCCGATGATCGTGCTTCAGACACCAAAGGGTTGGACCGGGCCAAAGGTCGTCGACGGCCTACAGGTCGAGGGGACGTTCCGCGCCCACCAGGTCCCGGTGACCGACTTCGCATCGAAGCCGGATCACCTGAAGATCCTCGAAGACTGGATGCGCGGCTACAAGCCCGAAGAGCTGTTCGACCGCTCGGGCAAGCTGATCGACGAGCTCCACAACCTGCCCCCGAAGGGGGAACGTCGGCTGAGCGACAACCCGCATGCGAACGGCGGGGAGCTGCTGAGAGACCTCCGCCTGCCGGACTTCCGCGACTATGCGGTGCAGGTGCCCAAGCCCGGTACGACGTTGAGCGAGGCCACGCGAGTCATGGGCGACTACCTGCGCGACGTGGTGAAGATGAACCCGGACAACTTCCGCATCATGGGCCCGGACGAGACCGTCTCTAACCGGCTCGGCTCCGTGTTCGAAGCCACCAACCGTGCGTGGGATGCCGAGCTCCTGCCCGGCGACGACCACCTCGCGGCCGACGGCCGCGTGATGGAGGTCTTGAGCGAGCATCTCTGCGAGGGCTGGCTCGAGGGATACCTCCTTACTGGCCGCCACGGGTTTTTCGACTGCTACGAGGCGTTCATCCACATCATCGACTCGATGTTCAATCAACACGCCAAGTGGTTGAAGGTCACCCGGACCATTCCCTGGCGCCGCCCGATCGCATCGCTCAACTACCTGCTTTCGTCACATGTGTGGCGGCAGGACCATAACGGCTTCTCGCACCAGGACCCGGGCTTTATCGACCACGTTGTCAACAAGAAGGCGGAGGTCATCCGCGTCTATCTCGCGCCCGACGCCAACTGCCTGCTGTCCGTCGCGGACCACTGCCTGCGCAGCCGCAACTACGTCAACGTCATCGTCGCGGGTAAGCAGCCGGCCCTGAACTATCTGTCGATGGAAGATGCGATCGCGCACTGCACCCGCGGTCTAGGCATCTGGGATTGGGCGAGCACCGACGCAGACCGCGACCCCGATGTCGTGCTTGCTTGCGCCGGCGACGTGCCCACCCTGGAAACGCTGGCAGCCGCGGACCTGATCCGCCAGCACCTTCCGCAGCTCGCTGTCCGAGTGGTCAACGTGGTCGACCTGATGCGGGTGCAGCCACCCACCGAGCACCCGCATGGCTTGAAGGATGCCGAGTTCGACGAGGTATTCACGCGCGACAAGCCGGTGATCTTCGCCTACCACGGCTATCCGTGGCTGATTCACCGTCTGACGTACAGGCGCGCGAATCACGCCAACATCCACGTCCGCGGCTACAAGGAAGAAGGCACGACCACCACGCCGTTCGACATGGCCATGCTCAACGATATCGACCGCTACCACCTGGTGATGGACGCGATCGACCGCGTGCCGTCGCTTGGCTCGAGGGCCGCCCACGTGCGCCAGGAGATGGTCGATCTCCGGCTGCGCGCCCGGCAGTACACGAGGGACCACGGCCAGGATGCGCCAGAGATAGTCAACTGGACCTGGCCGCAGTAGAAGGTTGCGCGTCCTCGTCTTAAACGCCGGGTCGAGCTCCCTCAAGCTGAGCCTCGTCGATGAGGATGACCGCGTCCTCGTCGACCGCGAGTTCGAGGTCGCAGAGGGAAGGCTCGACGAGAATCAGATGGCGGGCGCTGTCCGCGCGATGGAGGGCATCGAGGCCATCGGGCATCGCGTCGTCCACGGAGGGCCTCGATACCCGACGTCGCTGCGGATCGACGGCGAGGTCATCCGCTACCTGGTCACGATCACGGACCTCGCTCCCCTCCATCTGCCGGCCGCGCTGGCGGGAATCGCCGCGGCGCGGGAGCTACTGCCACGCCTGCCCGCGGTCGCGTGTTTCGACACGGCGTTCCATTCCCGCATGCCGGCGGCCGCATCGACTTATGCGATCCCCGACGAGTGGCGCGTGCGATTCGGAATCAAGCGGTATGGCTTTCATGGTTTCTCACACGCCTACGCGGCGCGCCGCGCGGCGGAGATGCTCAAGCGCTCGCCGCACGAGCTCAGGGTCGTGACGTGTCACCTCGGGGCTGGAGCATCGCTGGCAGCGGTGCGAGGGGGGCGATCGATGGACACCACGATGGGCTTCACCCCGCTCGAGGGCCTCGTGATGGCGACGCGTTCGGGCACTGTCGACCCTGGCGCCCTTCTCTATCTCGAACGCCACGCCGGACTTACCGAGCCCGACCTCACTGAGGCCCTCGACCGAAAAGGCGGGCTCGTCGCCCTGGCCGGCACAGGCGACATGCGGGAAATTCTGAAACGGATCGCCGCCGGCGACGACGCCGCCGAGCTCGCGTTCGACGTCTACGTGCACCGGCTCCGGGGCCTCATCGCTGCGATGGCCGCGGCCATGAACGGCCTCGACGCGCTGGTGTTCACCGGCGGCGTGGGCGAGAATGCCCCGCCCGTGCGGGCTGCGGCAGTACAGGGGCTGCGCTTCCTCGGCCTCGACATCGGCCCGACGCTCAACGCGAGCGTAAAGGGGGATGCCGAGATCAGCGCACCGGGCGCCAGCGTGCCGACCTTGGTGGTCAAGGCGCACGAGGACATCGAGGTCGCGCGAGAGGTCAGGCGCGTCCTATCCCGACCTGAAGTTCCAATCGGGAAAGGGTCGTAGACCTAAGGAAGTGGGGGAGCGGTATGACGCCGTGGTTGTCGGCTCGGGGCCGAATGGCCTCGCCGCCGCGATCACGCTGGCAGAGGCGAAAAAGTCGGTCCTTGTCCTGGAGGGCGCGGGCAGGCCGGGTGGAGGGCTCCGGACCGAGGAGCTCCTCGAGCCCGGCTTTCGACACGACGTCTGCTCGACGATCATGGCGCTTCCCCCGCTGACGCCCTTCTTCGCGCGCCTCGAGCTCGACCTCGTCACGCCGCCTGCGCCGCTCGCGCATCCGTTCGATGACGGCACCGCACTCCTCCTCGCGCGATCCGTGGCGCAGACGGCGGCGCGGCTGGGCGGCGATGGACGCGCCTACCGGCGGCTCATGGAGCCGTTCGCGAAGCACACGCCAGAGCTGCTCTCGATGGCGATGGGGCCGCCTCGACCGCCGCGTCATCCCTGGCTGCTGGCCCGGTTTGGACTCCCCGGCCTCCTTTCGGCGCGAACCCTCGCCGGCCTGTCATTTCGAGGTCGGGAGGCACGCGCCCTGCTCGGGGGCGCAGCCGCCCACAGTCTGCTGGCCCTCGACGAGGCCGGCACCGGTGCGATGGGCTTGTTGATGCTTGCGTCCGCTCACGCGGGTGGCTGGCCGGTTGCAAGAGGAGGATCGGAATCCGTCGCGGCGGCGATGGTCCACCGACTGGAGGAGCTGGGCGGCACGGTCTTATCGGGACAGCGCGTGGCTTCGATGACCGAAGTTCCGGAGCACCGGGTGGCGCTGCTCGACCTGGTTCCGAAGGGCGTCCTCGAGCTGGAACATCTCGATCTACCGACCAAATACCGCGAAAAGCTGGGCAAATATCGACACGGCCCAGGCGCGTTCAAGATGGACTGGACGCTCGACGGACCGATCCCCTGGCGATCTGCTGACTGCCTGCGGGCGGCGACCGTCCACCTCGGCGGCACGCTGGAGGAGATCAGCGAATCCGAGTCGCAGGTCGCCGCGGGCAAGCATCCGGAGCGGCCGTTCGTCCTGCTCACGCAACCGACTCTGTTCGACCGGACGCGCGCACCCGAGGACAAGCACGTCGCGTGGGCCTACTGTCATGTGCCGAACGGCTCGGACGTCGACATGACGCAGGTGGTCGAGGAGCAGGTCGAGCGATTCGCACCGGGCTTTCGCGACCTGATTCGGAAACGGAGTGCGTGGACTCCGCGACGCCTCGAGTCAGAAGAGCCGAATTGCGTCGGTGGCGACGTGATGGGAGGCCGGATGGACCTCCGAGGCCTGGTCGCCCGGCCTGTCCTGAGGCTGAATCCTTACAAGACGCCCAATCCGCGGGTGTTCATCTGTTCAGCTGCGACGCCACCGGGCGGCGGCGTGCATGGGATGTGTGGGGTGAATGCGGCGAATGCCGCGTTGAAATCTCGGATGTAGATGGACTGGGTGCAGGCGCCGGACTACTGGCTCACGAGGCTGGTCATCGAGCGCGCGCTGGGCGTCATTTACTGCGTCGCTTTCCTCGTCGCCGCCAACCAGTTCAGGCCGCTGCTCGGTGAAAGAGGTCTGCTGCCTGTCCCGCTGTTCTTGGGCCGGGTCAGGTTTTTGCAGGCGCCCAGCCTGTTCCACGTCCGCTATTCCGATCGTCTGCTGCTGGGGGTCGCCTGGACCGGCGTGGTGCTGAGCGTTGGCGTGGTGGTCGGGCTGCTCGACCTCGCGCCGCCGTGGATCTCGATCCTGGTCTGGTTCGCGCTGTGGGTGCTGTACCAATCGATCGTCAACGTGGGCCAGGTCTTTTACGCGTTCGGTTGGGAGACGCTCCTCCTCGAGGCTGGATTTCTCGCCATCTTCCTTGGTGCCGGCCCGACCGTGCCGGCCTGGCCGCTGGTCCTGCTTTTCCGCTGGCTGGTCTTCCGCGTCGAATTCGGCGCGGGCCTGATCAAGCTGCGCGGCGACCGCTGCTGGCGGAGCTTGACCTGCCTCTACTACCACCACGAGACCCAGCCGATGCCGAACCCGCTCAGCTGGTTCTTTCATCATCTTCCCAAGCCACTGCACCGCATGGAGGTGCTGGGCAATTTCTTCGCCCAGCTGGTGGTGCCGGTCTTCTTGTTCACCCCGCAGCCTGTGGCATCGATCGCGGGCGCCCTGATCGTCCTCACCCAGGCGTGGCTCGTCCTGAGCGGCAATTTCTCGTGGCTGAACTTTCTGACGATGACGCTCGCGATCTCGGCGTTCGATGACCGGACGCTGTCGCTGTTCGTTCAGGTTCCTGTCCCGCACCTCTCGCCGCTCCCTGTCTGGTGGCAGGCGCTAGTGGTCGCCGTGACCCTGGTCGTGGTGGTCCTGAGCTACCGACCCGCGCGCAACCTCATCTCACCGCAACAGCTCATGAACTTCAGCTTCGACCCGTTCCACCTGGTGAACACTTACGGCGCGTTCGGGTCGGTCACCAAGGAGCGCTACGAGATCATCGTCGAGGGCGCGGCCGACGTGGCGCAAGGCGAAGCGGGATGGAGGGCCTATGAGTTCAAGGGCAAGCCCGGCGACCCGCAACGCGTGCCGCGGCAGTTCGCGCCGTACCATCTACGGCTCGACTGGCTCATGTGGTTTGCCGCGATGGACTCGCCATTTCGCCATCAGTGGCTCATCGCGTTCATCGTCAAGCTGCTCGAGGGCGACCGCGCAACGCTGAAGCTGCTGCGGTCCAATCCGTTTCCCAACCACCCGCCCGCCGCAATTCGCGCGACTCTCTACCGTTATCGCTTCTCGACTCCGAGAGAGCTGCGCCAGGACCGTGCCTGGTGGGTCCGGACTCTCGCCGGAGAGTACCTTCCTACGTTGGTGCTCGACGCCGCGGGCAATCCACGACGCCTCAGGACCTGAGGCTCAGGGTTCGTCGCGGTACTGGCGCTGCCCGGTGGCCGGATCCTCATAGACGCGCGTCATCTTGCCGGACGTCGGGTCCTTGAAGACTTCGCCGGTCGGTTTGAACGAGCCGTGTTCGCCGCCCCGGTAGCGGCGATCCCAGACGAAGTAGCCGACGACCGCGAACACGAGGACGACCGCGATCACGACCAGCTGGACGGCGATGTTCACGTCGAGATCCTTTCGATGATCGCTGCGGTTCCGTAGGCGACCACCTCGGTCATCGTCTGGCCGATCTCCGACGAGTCGAAGCGCATCATCACGACCGCGTTGCCTCCCATCGCCCTCGCGTTCTCGACCATGCGATCGATGGCGTGGCGCCGGGTGTCTTCGACCAGCCTCGTGTACTCGACGATCTCGCCGCCGCCGAGTGACCGCAGGCCCGCCATGATGTTGCCGCCGAGGCCGCGGCTGCGCACTACCACTCCGAAAACCTGACCGAGCGCCTGCTTGACCTCGTAGCCGGCGGGACGCTCGGTGGTTGTTACAAGGACGGCCGAAGGTTGCTGCGCCATCGGCTAATGATGCAGCGCCGCGCCGTGAGGCGGCGCCCAGAAGACCAGCACCCGCAGGTCTTCTTCGATGTCGTGGAAGCGATGCTCGACGCCCGCTGCGACGAAGACAAGGCTTCCGGGTTTCACTTCTCGGACTTTGCCGGCGACACGGATCATCCCGCGTCCGCTGATGACGTAATAGACCTCATCCTCGCGGTGAGGCTGCTGGCGGTCGGTCGACCCGGTGGGCCACACCGCGAGTCCTACGCTCAGCTTGTCCGAGGCAAAGAAATCGATGTAGCCGTGACCGTCTGCGTCGCGCGGCTGAGGATCAAGCTCCGGGATCTCGTGCGCTTCCACGAGTCATTCAGTCTGACAGCGCGGCCAACCGGCGGGAGCGCGCGGGTGGATGCCCTCCTCCGGCATAAACATCGCCACGTCATAGTTCAACGTTGGGACGGCGGCAACCAGGGCACTGGAGGTAGACCAATGGCTGCGATCAGTCGGGCGGATGCGGTGTGGGAAGGCGACCTGACGAGCGGCAAGGGCCGGGTGAAGGTTGCGAGCGGAGCCTTCAGCGAGTTTCCGGTCACGTGGGCGAGCCGTGCCGAGCGGACGCATGGCGGCACCAGCCCGGAAGAGCTCATCGCCGCTGCGCACGCGGCTTGCTACTCGATGGCCCTCTCCAACGGTCTGTCCAAGGCCGGCCATCATCCGGAAAGGCTGAACACGTCCGCCGAGGTCGAGTTTGTTCCAGGGAAGGGCATCGTCTCGAGCACCATCACCGTCCGAGGTCACATTCACGGTCTCGACCTGAACGAATTTCAGAAGTTCGCCGAAGAGGCGAAGGATGGGTGCCCCGTATCCCAGGCGCTGAAGGGAAACGTCCAGCTGAACCTGAAGGCTGAGCTAGACCACACCCATTAGCGTTTGACCCCGCCGGTGATGGACGGAAAGTCGACCATGCCCTGCATGCGAAGACCGCGTAACTGACCCGCTAGCCATTTGCGCGGGTCCTTGATTTGCTTGCCACCGTCAAGGCAGTCCCAACATCGACCGCCGACGTCGCGGGCGACCATCAGCAGTGGTCTCGGCTGCGCGACCCGCTGCCAGGCCTTGACGATAAAAGGGAGCGAGATCGGGCGGGCCGGTGCCTTCTCGGGCAGGGTCAGCTCGCCGGCGTAGAGCTCATCGCCACTCTGGACGATGAGGCCGCATCCCGCAAGCGTCCCACCGAGGTTTTCGACCTGGATCTGGATCGACTGGCCAGGCGCGGTGAAGTCCGTGAAGCTCAGGTGGGGCACTGGTTTCGTGCTCGCTTCCCACCGGCTGTTGCCGACTCTGATCGATCGACGCGTGGCAAGGTCCGCCCGGGTGGCGAAAATCGCCGCCCACAACGCGAGCAAAGCGGTGACGGCCGCGAGCACGACGACGATCTGAGATGAGCTCAATGCTTCTCCCGCTTGACGCTGCCGGCAGTCGGATCTGGCGGGAGATGGTACCGCCGAGCGTCGTAGGCGCGAAAGGCGGGCAGCGCGACCGCGCAGATCAGGCAGCCGATCACGCACAGGACGCCGCCCGAGATGACGGAGATCCGGACGCTGAACAGCGATGCCACGGCGCCGGCCTCGAAGTTGCCGAGGGCCGGGCCCGATGTGTAGCTCAGCATCTCGATCGACGCGAGGCGCCCGCGTAGTGAGTCCGGAATCGTCTGGTTCCAGATCACCGAGCGAAACACGCCGCTCATCATGTCTGCGGCGCCCGCCACGACAAGGAAGAAAAGCGCGAGCACCAGCCCAGGCGCAAGGCCGAAGCCGATGATGGCAAGCCCCCAGACGGTCGCCGCGACGATAACCGCCAGCCCATGACGATGCACCCGTCCAGTCCAGCCGCTGGTCGCGGAAAAGACAAAAGAACCGATTGCCGGCGCGGCGTACAGAAGGCCAAGCACCTTAGGACCGCCGAGCCCTTGCGCGATCGCGGGAAACAGCGCCATCGGCATGCCGAAGAACATCGCGACCATGTCGACAAAGTAGGTGCCGAGCAGCTCCTGGCGGCTGCGGGCGTAGCGCAAGCCTTCCATGACTCGGCGCAAGCTCGGGCGCTCGGCGTCGACGGGCGGCGGCACCGCGTGCATCAGCCACAGGCACGCCAGACCGACGACGAACGTCGCCACGTCGACCATATATGTGAGCGGGAGGCCGAGCAGGGCGATCAGAACGCCGCCGAGGGCGGGCCCGAGGATCTGGCCCAGAGTGCCGCGGATGCTGCCGAGATTCGCTGCTGCTGCGAACTCCTTCTTGTCGACAAGGCGGGGAATCATCGCGTCGAGCGAAGGCCGCTGGACCGCGTCGAGCACGCCCCACGCCGTCGCGACGACGAACAACACCCATACCTGCGGGTGGGACAGCGCGGAGTTGCCGGCGAGGAGCAAGCTGCATGCCATAAGACCGGCCTCACTGAGCAGGACCATGGTCCGCCGATCGCGCGCATCGGCCAGCGCGCCGCCTACGAAAGCGAATCCCAGGATTGCACCGAACTCGATCACCCCCAGAAGGCCGACCAGAAGCACGCTATGCGTCAACACGTAGACCTGGTAGGGAAAGACGACCACGGTGATCATCGAGCCGAAGAACGACACGAATCGCCCGATGAACACGAGGCGGAAGTCGCGGTGGCGCCGCAGCGGCGTGACGTCGACGGTGGCGAGGTGCCACCAGCGCCGGCGCGGCGCCGTTAACGGATCGTCATCTTGGGGAAACATGATGTGTCCGAAGTATCTTGGAGGGTGAAATGGAGAAAGCCACGTTCGCCGGCGGCTGCTTTTGGGGGGTCGAGCATCTTTTCAACGAGATCCCCGGTGTCGTCGACGCGGTCTCGGGCTATGAAGGCGGGCACGTCGACCACCCGAGCTATGAGCAGGTCTGCATGGGACGGACCGGCCACGCCGAGGCCGTCGAGGTGACGTACGACCCGGCGAAGGTTTCCTACGAACAGCTCCTCAACTCGTTCTGGAACATGCACGATCCGACGACGCTCAACCGCCAGGGTCCGGACATGGGCCACCAGTACCGCTCTGCGATCTTCTTCCACAACCCAGAGCAGGAAAAGGCGGCGCTGAAGTCAAAGGAAGAGGCGCAGAAGTACTTCGACCATAAGATCGTGACCGAGATCGTCCCGCATACCGATTTCTGGCGCGCCGAGGAGTACCACCAGCGCTACTTCGACAAGCACCAGGGCCACTACTCGTGCCACTACATCAGGGGCTGGGTACCGACCGAGACGGAGGGAGCTAAGCCCGCCTAACGCCAGCGCCGGTCGATATCCTTAGCCGCCGTGCGCTGCGACCACTGCGCCAACGACGTCCCGGACGGCGTTTTTTGCACCCGCTGCGGCGCGCACCAGGGGAAGACCGCGGCTCCCGCGGAAGCGAAGGCACGGGTCAACCGCTACGCGGCCCACCCCTCCGAGCACGTCATCCAGCCCTCGATCTTCACCACGATCTTTCCTCACCTGGGTCACACCAAGATCCACGAGTTTCGGTGGGGCTTCGCGGTTGGCCTCGCCGGCATCCTCGTTCTCTATATCGCAGGCTTGATCACCGCGGCCCTGCTGGTCGCGATCTTCCTGGTCCCCATGCTCTACCTGATCTACCTGTACGAGGCCCAGGTGTACCGGGACGAGCCCGCGATCGTCCTTGGTTTCACCATCGGCGGGGGAGCCGTCGTCGGCATCGTTCTCACCGTCCTCGAGCGCATCGTCTACAACCCTTATCAAGCAATCGGCAATCCCCTGCACAACGCGGGCATCGGGGTGGGCGCGCTGCTGTTTCTGGGACTCCTGGTACCAGTCGCCCAGGAGGTCCTGAAACCGCTCCCAGCGTTGTTCTTGCCGAACCGCGCCGACTTTCCGGAGACTGTCGACGGGCTCGTCTTCGGCATCGCGGCTGGCCTGGGCTTCAGCGTCGCCGAGTCGCTGGTGGCTTTCTCGAGCGCGTTGACGAGCCTTCCACCGCACCTGACGCCGGGCAACTGGATATACGACCTGACGACATTGGCGGTGTTTCAACCTCTGCTTCAGGGCAGCGCCACCGGCATGATCGTGGCCGCTGTCTGGAGGTACCGGCGCGGACGCCTGGCTTCGCGCGAGATCGGCGGAGTCGCGGTGGCCGTCATCGCGCACATCGCATTTGCACTAGGCACACAACTCCTCAAAGACGCTCAGGTCGCTCCACTAGTCGTGCTCGTCTGGCAAGCGGTCGTCGTGGGCGCCGTGCTCATCTACGTCCGCTACCTCCTCCATCACGCGCTTCTCGAAGAGGCGGCGCACATGGGCTTTGCGGAGACCGTGTGCCCGAACTGCCATATGCACATCGTCGCGTCGGGGTTCTGCCCGAACTGCGGCGGGGCGCTCACGGCGGCGCCGGCCTCGCTCAAGCGCGCACGCAAGCCGCGCGCGGAAGCCCCGACCAGGGCGAAGACATAGTGGCTCTCACATGCGCCCGCTGCGGAGCGCAGAACCCAGATGGAAACCTGTACTGCCAGACCTGCGGGATGCCGCTGCCCCCGGCGGCTGCGGTTCCCTCCGCGCCGCCGGGACCACCTCCCGGTGCGCCGCCCCCTGGACCTCCCCCAGGGCTTGCCCCGCCGGCCGGCGGTCCGACCGGTTACCAGAGCCCCTACTACGCGCCGACGGGTCCGGTCGTGCCGGTCCACCGCACGCCGTGGACGCTGATCATCGCTGGGGTGGTCGCGCTGACCGTCTTGATGGCGGGGTGTGGCACGGCCCTGGCGATCATCGGCAGTCGCAATCCATCGAACACTTCGGGCGGAGGAATCGCCGACCTGCCGAGCCCGACGCCTGCCGGTGGCACGCCAAGCCCGATCGGGTCACCGACTGCGACCCCGCTCGGCGCCACGACCGACTCCAACGACGGACTGAACGTCAAGGTTCCAGCGGGCTGGACGGTCGCCAGCAAAGACAACGAGGCGATCGTGTTGACCGATCCCAACAGCGAGGGCTCGGTGACGATAGCCAGTGGACCTTCGAGCCCGACGCAAACCGCGCAGCAGAACAAGGACACGATCGAGGCCTACTTCAAGAGCAAGTACCCCGACACGCGGAATTGCTCCGGGTCGAGCCCGGCCAACGGCACGTTCAACGGGGCGGCTGGAATCTCCTCGACGCTCTGCTTCACTCTCACGAGCGGTGCAAACTCCGTCCCGGCCGCGGCGTCGCTGTTCGCCGGCGCCAACAGCAGCGGGAACGTCTACTACCTCGTCATGGTGCTGACCCGGCAGGACAACCTGGCCAACTACCTCACCGAAACCAAGCCACTCCTGCAGAGCGTGCACTGGAAGCTGTCTTAGAGCGCTGAGGGGAGGGGGTGTAGGGGCCGCTAGAGCCGGCCCCTACGTCTTGGGGGAAAGGCCCGAGGTGGCTTCGGGCAATCTCTACGATGATGAGGAGTCCTCAAGACGGCCTGAGACGAAGCTTGGAGATTGCTCATAGAGGTGGCGCCGTAGTCCTGGCCGCGATCCTGCTGGCCGCTTGCCAAGCTCCCAACAGCAGCGGGCCATTGAACCGACAGCCCGTGGGAGATGCCTGGAACATGTACCGCGGCGACCTCGCGCGCGACGGCCATCCGAGCTCGGCCACGCTCAATCCTGCCGCCGCGGCCCGCCTCAAGCTCGCTTGGCGGATCCATCTGGACGGTGCGGTCGATGGAACCCCGGCCGTGGCGCTGGGCGTCGTGATCGCCGCCAGCGCTGGCGGGACTCTCGCCGCCGTCGATGCATCGACCGGGCACGCAGTCTGGGTCAGGCACGGGCTTGGAGCCATCTCGGGTTCACCAACCGTCGCGGACGGTCTTGTCCACGTTGCGACTCTGGCCGGACGGGTATACGCGTTTGGGCTGGCGCACGGCGAGATGGTTTGGACGTGGTCGGGTGCCGCTGGCTCTGCGGCATGGGCTTCGCCTGTCGTGTATGGAGGCGAGGTGATCGTCGCCCTCGCCTCGACCTACGGCGACAACCCGTTCGTGCCGGGCCGATTGGTCGCCCTCGACGAAGAGACCGGTTCAGAGCGATGGAACATGTGCGTCCTTCCCGGATGCGAATCGGGGGATGGAGTGTGGTCGACCCCGGCGATCGACGACCAGGGCACAGGTTTCGTGGGCGTGGGGAACCCTGGTGACGGGATTCTGGCGTTCGACACGGCGACCGGTCATCGCAAGTGGGTCGCCAATCTTTACAGCGACGGCGGCCGCGATGTCGACGTCGGGGCAACACCTGTGCTTTTCAACCTGTACGGGCGTGAGGTTGTCGCCCAGGCATCGGACGAGGGGTTGTTCGCGGTCCTCGACGCGTCGAATGGGGCCGTCGTCTGGTCCAAGGAGCTGGTCAGCGGAAGCGCGGTGCACGGCTTGATCGCCTCGCCCGCTTATGACGGGACCAGCTTCTACGTCGGTTCGGCCAGTCCACCCACGGGGGTATTCGCGCTCGACCCTTCGAATGGAAATGTCACGTGGCGTCACCAGACTGTGGAGCCGATTTACTCCGCGCCTGCCGTTACCCGCGGTGTGGTGGTCGTCGGGACCGGGGCTGTATTCGGCGACCTTGGAGCCGGCTCAGTCGCCGCTCTGTCCAGCGCCGACGGGCACGTCCTTTGGAGCTACGACACGCATTCCGCGGTGCGGAGCGGGCCTGCTGTGGCCGGCGACCTGGTTGTGGTCGGAGTCTACGCGGGGGACGTTCTTGCGTTTCGGCCAGGGAACTAGCGCGCCCGCGGGAAGTGCTTCCGCGTGCTCTGCAGGAACTCAGCTCTGTTTAGGGACCAGCGGCAGCTCCACCTCGAAGGTGGCTCCGCCGCCGCTGGTTTCCTTGACCTGGACGCGGCCGCCATGGGCCGTGACGACGGCGCTGACGATCGACAGCCCGAGTCCGGCGCCGCCGCTATCGCGGCTGCGGCTGGGGTCGGCGCGAAAGAACGGCTCAAAGATGCGATCCAGGTCACTCGCGTTGAGTCCCGGCCCGTGATCCACCACGGACAACCGAGCCGTCCCGTTCACCGTGGTGACTCCGATTTCGATGGGCGTCCTCGCGGGCGTGTGCACGATCGCATTACGCACGAGGTTGCCCAGGACCTGACGCAGCCGCGTGTCATCACCGGCGATGACGACCGGGCCGGGTGCGTTCAAAGCAATCTCGCGGTTCGGCGCGACCGCTCGCGCATCGGCCGCGGCGTCGCTCGCGATCAACTGCAGGTCGATCGCCTTCATTTCGAGCGGCCGACCCTGATCGAGTCGCGCGATCAGCAGCATGTCGTCGACGAGGGTCGACATGCGGACCGATTCTTCTTCGATGCGGCGGCGCGCGAGGTCGGAATCGGCAGGCGATTCAGAGGCGCCACGCCGCAGCATCTCGGAATAGCCGCGAATCGATGTGAGTGGGGTGCGCAGCTCGTGCGACGCGTCGGCAATGAAGCGGCGGAGCCGCTGCTCCGACGCGGTGCGTTGGGCGAACGCGGCCTCGATCTGGCTGAGCATCGCGTTGAGGGCAAGGCCGAGCCGTCCGATCTCCGTTTTCGGCGTCGCCGGCTCGACGCGACGGCTCAGGTCACCAGCGGCGATCACACCGGCCGCGGTCCCCATGCGGCGCAGCGGCCTCAGCCCGATGTTGATGATCAATAGCGCCAGCACGGCCGTGCCGGCGACAACAGCAAGACTAATCAGCGTCTCCAGAAGCAGCAGTCCTCGGAGAGTTGACTGGACGTCGGTCAGGGGAACCGCGAGAACGATGTACTGACCTCCAAAGCGTCCCTCGGACCAATCGGTCATCCGAAACTCAGTGGCGTGGTCAGAGCCCTCGACGGTAAAGGGATTCGCCGGAGTGTCTACCCCGTTGTTGGGTAAGGACTTGGGCAGGTTCGGCGTCACCGCCGATGCTGACGTGCCAAATCCCTGCCCCACGACTTTGACTGCTGCCACGGAGCCGTCAGGGTTCAGCAGCTCGGCCACCGTTCCAACCGGAAAGGATGTGTGCTGGATCGGCCCCCGGCTCGGCGCGCCGAGCGTGTTGGCTACTTCGTCCACGCCGGCCCGCAGCTGCGCGTCGACGCGACCTACGAGGAAATTCTGTAATGCCAGGTAGGTGGCCAGGTTAGCCACCAGGAGGCCGACGATCACGAGCGAGATGACTCCGATGAGAAGCCGCCCTCGGAGCGACAGCGTCATTTTCTTGGCGTTCGGAGGACGTACCCTACGCCGCGCACAGTCTGGATCAGGGGAGGATCGTAACGGTCGACCTTGCGCCGTAGGTAGCTGACGTAGGTCTCGAGCACGCTGGCGTCCCCGCCGAAGTCGTAGTGCCAAACGTGGTCGAGGATCTGGCTGCGGGTCAGGACGCGCCCGGCGTTGATCAGCAGATAACGCAGCAGGCGGTACTCCGTGTTGGTCAGCTCGACGACGTGGCCATGTCGCCGCACTTCGTGCGCTTCGTCGTCGAGCTCGAGGTCAGCAAGGGACAGCTTGCCCGTGTCGGTGTCGCTGCCGTGGCGGCGAAGCACGACGCGGACTCGGGCCATGAGCTCCTCGATGCTGAACGGCTTGGTGACGTAGTCGTCGCCGCCGATCGTCAGGCCGTGGACCTTGTCCTCGGTCGCATCTTTGGCGGTGAGGAAGATGATCGGCACCTTGGCGCCCCCGCTGTTGAGGCGCTTCAAGACCTCCATCCCGTCGATGTCCGGCAGCATCACGTCCAGGATGACGAGCGCCGGCGCGAACTGGGACACGGCGCTCAGGGCGCCGCGGCCAGTTGCCGCCGTCTTGACCGTGAACCCCTCATAGCGAAGCGCCATGGCCACGAGCTCGGTGATGTTCGGCTCGTCGTCGACCACCAGCACCCGGGCTCCGTCCTTGTTCACGAGGTTCATGCTGATCGAGTTTCCTGGGAAATTGCTCAGAAAAGGGTGGCAGCCAGCTTCGAATTGGCTGATTCGGGCCAGTCGCCGACCAGCCAGACCCGGCCCTCGCGATCGACCAGGCGCGCGGCCAGGCCTCGGATCTTGAGCCAGGCGAAGGCCTCGTCACCCATGACGATGGCCGCCGTGGAGGCAATGTTGGCGTCGACGCAGGTGGCCGCGGCCACTGTGGCGGTTCGCCAGGGGCTCTCGACCGGTAGCCCGGTGGCCGGGTCGATGATGTGGTGCAGGACGACCCCGCCGCGCGTCCAGCGGCGGACCGTGGTGCCGGATGTTGCGATACCCCCGGCCGAGATGCTCACCGTCTCCTCACCGTCCTCGATCGCGGTTGCGCTGTCCTCGCTGACCTGGATAAGCCACCCGCCGGTCGGAGCTTCTCCGGCGACAGATATGTCGCCGCCTAGGCTGACCAGGACTCCGCCGCCCGTGGCTCTTGCCGCTGCGGCAGCTGCGAGGTCCGCGGCGAGCGCCTTGCCTGTGGCGCCAAGGTCGATCACCACCCCGCGTGGGATGAGTACCGTCCGGGCCGCCGCGTTGAAATGAATCGCCTGCCAGCCGGGGACGCGTTTGGCGACCAGCCGAAGCGCGGCGCCCTGGGGCGCGACGGAGGAGAAGTCCGTGTCGTAGCCGGTCACCTCGAGCGCATGGCCGATCGTCGGGTCGACCGCCCCGTCGGTCAGCGCAGCTCCCCGCAGGCCGGTCTCGATGGCATTGGCCAGCAGGGGGCTGACCTTCATGACCTTGTCAGGCATGGCGTTGAGACGGCTGAGCTCGCTGTCCTCGCGGAATCGACTGGCAGCGATGTCTATCTCTCGGATGACTTCGTCGACCGCGGCTTTGGCGGCCACGAGCGATTGGGGGCGCGTCACGATCACGCGCATGGAGCCGCCAAGCGCGCGGTCGTCCGCGATCCCGAGCACAGCGGTTGTCATTTCGTACGTTCCGTCCGCCGCAGCGCCAGGGCCAGCACGGGGCAATCCTCGATCGCACGCTGCGCCAGCGGCATGAGGTGGGCGGGGATCGGACCGGGCGCGAGGATCGGATAGCCCCAGTCGTCGAGCCGGATTAGCTCCGGCAGGAGCTCGGCGCAAAGTCCTCGCCCGTCGCATTTGATGCGATCGATGGCCAGGGTCATGTCTTTGCTCATGCCGTTCGCCTCAGTGCATACGCGGAGTCGTTCGCGAACTCGCTTGCGAACAGGTCCAGTGCGGACGACAGGAAAATGACCGCGCCGTCAGGATGCCGGCACGCGCCGCGCCCGCGCACCTCCGCCGCCCACCGCTGCAGGCGCTTCAGATCCTCAGGCTTGGATGTGCCCTCCGCGATCCGGGTGCATGTGTCGGCGAGCGCGCGCAGGCCAAAGAAGCACGGCCCACACTGCGCCGAGCTCTCCTGGGCGAGGTATCGCATGATGCCGGCTGTCTCTCGGACCGGGGAGCGGCTGGTCGGGAGCACTCCGATGACGCCGCACCCCAGGCCGAGATCGTGCCGCCGCATCGATCCGTGATCGAGCTCGAGATCCAGTGCCCTCTGCGTTTCGACCCACGTCCCGAAGTAGCCGCCGACCAGGACCGCTCTCGGCGGCTCCGTGAAACCACCGCTGCGTCGCACTGCTTCCGCGACAGTCGTACCTTTCTCGACCTCCAGCACGCCAGGCTGTTTGAGTGCTCCCGCGAGAGTGACCAGCACAGTGTGTGGGGCTTGCCCGGTTCGAGCGATCAGGGCGACGTGGGCGAGCGTTTCGACGTTCTGCACCAGCGTCGGCGCGCCGCCGACCCCACGCTCGAAGGGATACGGTGGGGCGGTCGTCGGCGTCGCGATGCCTTCGTTGATGAGATGGATGGCGGCCGTCTCCGCGCCCGCGACGTAACGGGACGGCGCGGCGGACACGGTCACGATGCGGCGCTCAGGTTCCGTGCGCTGTGCGAGAGCGCGCAGCATCGCATTGCGTGCGACGTCGTGGCGCTCGCCGATGTAGAGGACGATGCGAGCGGCCCGCAGAACACGCGCGGCGAGAAACGCGCCGTCGAGGACGAGGTGGGGCCGCGTGGTCATCAACAGCCTGTCCTTCTTGCTCTGGGGCTCGCCCTCCGCTCCGTTGACGACGACCACCGCCTGTCCATGCGACCGCTCCGCGACCGCACGCCACTTCGTCGCCACGGGAAACCAGGCGCCGCCGCGTCCGACCAGTCCGGACCGCTCGATCGCGTCGATCAGGCCCTTCCCGGCGTTTGGCAGAGCAGTCAGAGCATCCGGCGCGTCAAGAAGTCGCGTCATCTCGCCTCTCTGCGGTCGACGGCCACGCGGAACGTGGTTCTTGCTCCAGCGAGCGGATCCGCTGAGCCCGACGTCAGCCTCAGGAAGACCGCCACGCCAACCGCGGCGACGCACCCCGCCGTGATCGCCAGCATCCACACCGACAGCGTGTCGGTGCCGGTGCCGATGCCGTGCAAGACTCCGACGGGCCACGCCGCGTAGGTCAGCCAGTGAATCGCGCGCCACGTGCGGTGGCCGATCAGGCCGCGCACGAGGCTGGTCAGGACGATCGCAGCGAGGAGCTCGAAGGCGATGACGCCCAGGCCGAGCCACAGCGTCCGGTAGGAAGACGAGAACGGAATCAGCGCGGCGGCCCACCCGAGGTTGGTGTAGGGGTCAACGACCGCGGTAACGATATGAAGGGCGAGGAAGACGAGGGTCATCAACGCCAGGTTGCGATGCAGTCCGGTGGTCAGGAATCGCGGCCACCTTCGACTCTGGACTCGCATTGTCGAAAGGATCCCCAGCACGACGACGGAGCTCAGCAGGATCAGCGTGACTGCGCCGGCCCCGCGGGTCGTGTACCAGAGAACACTGTTCGTCATCGCTCAGTGCGACGCGCCCGAGACGGCTGAGCCGGTGCCGGTCGAGGAGCTGACGCCACTGGATGGCTGCAGGCTGCTGCTTGACGAGCTGGGTGACGATGAAGATGAAGATGACGTTGAAGACGACGATGACGATGTGGTCGAGGAGCCCGAAGTCTGCGCGGTGGAAGAAGACGTACCAGGGTTGGTAGCTGCGCTGACCGCGCCGAACACACCGACGCCGGCAAGGGCGAGAACCGAGACGCTGACGGTTATTCGGTTGAGCAAGCTCAACGCGGCATCCCGCGCAGCCGCCCTGACTCGAGTCACATTGGTGGTGTCCATGGAGACAGCTTGCCCACCGGCTCTAAACCGTCCCTGGGAAGGCCCTTAGAACTCGCTGGGAACGTCGAGGCGGCTAAAGACCCCTGGGTAGACTCTTTCTGCTACGCAACGCCCCCGTAGCTCAGGGGATAGAGCAGGACGGTCCTAACGTCAAGGTCGGGGGTTCGATTCCCTCCGGGGGCACCAGTGTCAATGTAGAAGTTCGGCTGACAGGTCTCAAAAGGCCTTCGGCTGATGTGTCACACACTGTCGGTTGATGCGTCACAACTACTTCGGCTGATTTGTCACGCTCCCGCGCATGAGGGAGATGAGCGTGACTGAGCAGAGGTACAAGGCGGTGCTGGCGGTAATCGGCGACGGTCGGACGGTAGGCGAAGTGGCCAGGGATTGGGGCATCTCTCGGCGGACGATGCACCGTTGGCTGGCTCGCTACGAAGGCGACGGACTGGAAGGCCTGAATAATCGGTCGCACCGACCAGCTCACTGCCCTCATCAAACCGCGCCTGCTGTCGAAGCCATGGTGCTCGAGATGCGCCGGGCACATGCTTACTGGGGAGCTCGCCGAATCGCCTTCGAGCTGGCCCGCAAGCGGGTCGAGCCAGCACCCTCGGAGTCAGCCGTCTATCGCTGCCTGGTCCGGGCGGCGGTCATCGACCCCATGACGCGACGTCGGCGCCGGGAGACATGGAAGCGGTGGGAGCGCGGCGGACCCATGGAGCTGTGGCAGCTGGACTTGGTGCACGGCTTCTTGCTCGCTGACGGCAGCAGCGCCAAGGCCCTGACCGGCATCGACGACCACTCGAGGTACTGCGTGTCCGCTCGCCTCATGGCCAAAGAGCGAACCCAGTCCGTCTGCGACGGATTCAGTTCAGCTCTCAAGGCTTACGGCGTGCCGGCGCAGGTCCTGACAGACAACGGCAAGGTCTTCACCGGCCGCTTCGCCCAGCCCCCGGTCGAGGTCCTGTTCGACCGCATCTGCCGCGAGAACGGAGTCGACCACATCCTCACCCAACCACGCTCGCCGACTACCACGGGCAAGATCGAGCGCTTCCACAAGACGCTTCGAGTCGAGTTCAACACCAGGCAGGTGTTCAAGACCCTGAAGACAGCACAGGAGGCACTCGATGAGTGGGTGACCTACTACAACACGCAGCGGCCGCACCAGGCGCTGGGCGACCTCCCGCCAGAGAGCCGCTTCCGCTCCGACGATGAAGAAGTCCGGCATCAGACGAGACATCCCGAGCGCAACGGAGAGCAGTGGGTCTGCAGGAAGGTGGCTAGCAACGGCATCGTGAGCGTCGACTACCAGCAGGTGAGCGTGGGCAGGAACTACGCCGGCAGCGCCTGTGACGTGCTGGTGACCGACGGCCTACTTCAGTTCTGGGTGGGTAGCGAGCTGCTCAAGACCGTGGCTCGCACGAGCAACGGTTCAGTTCGCAAACTACATGCCGACGGCAATGCGCCGCAGCGGCGATAAATTTGAGTGGGAGTAAGACAGATCAACCGAAGTAGTTTCACGACACCTCAACCGAAGGTCTATAGGGGCACCACTGTCAATGGTCGATTCAAGGTCCTTGGAACAGGACCCGGCGACGTTGTGGTCATCGGTCAACTGCGGCCGGTTGGATGCCTCGGGCGCCAAGAACATCGGTCGTCGCCGTCCGGGCACGCGCGGACGAGCTCTCCGGCAGCCGGCCTGCCAGCCACTTGCCAAGTCGGATTCCGGGCAATTCGACCCATCTGTAGACGAGAAGCGCAATGGGCACCACGAGAGCCACCCCGATCCCTTCAGCGAAGCCCGCGCCCAACCACGTCGCGAGCAGCCGGATCGCGCTGAACATGATCAGGGTGTGAAACAGGTAGACGCTGTACGAGCTGCGTCCCAAGGCGAGCAGAAATCGATGCCGTAGGATCGATCCGGCTTCACCCGCCTGAAGGGCGGCGACGAGTAAGATCGCCGACCCCGCTCCAGCCACCGTTACCTCGGCCCAGTATCCCTGCGGCGCCCATGAGGGAGAGACGTAGTGATAGGAGTAGGCGATGAGTCCTCCGATCACGACTCCGATGCGAATCGGCAAGGGCAGCGTTGCAAACAGCCGAACGACAGCGTGGCGGTGCCGCGCGAGATAGATCCCTCCGAGGAAAAGCAAAATGAAACTTCCCGTATGCAACGAATCCCATCGCAGCAAATAGCCATGACTGTCGGCGATCATGACGACGCCTGCAACGGGCATCACAAGCTGCCATGGATACCGCAACGCCAGCCACGCCAGGACTGGAAAGATCAGTGATATTCGCATCTCGACCACCAAAGACCAGACGATCGGATTGACAGCCGATGGATCTTGGACCCCGACCAACGTCAGCTGATTGATCACCGTGGCGATGGATGGCGGTTGACTTCCGACCCCGGCGAACCAGGCTGAGGTGCCGGGCACAGAGATCGAGCTGGTCAAGACGATCGCCGGCACAGCAAGCAAGGTCGCGAGCGCAAATGCCGGGTACAGGCGAAGCACGCGACGGATAAGGAACCCGAAGACCGGCACTTCTCGCGAACAGAAAGGAAGTGCAAGCACGAATCCACTCAGTACCAAGAACAGGATCACAGCCTCCTGACCTGCCCAGAAGGCGTGAAGCGGCGAACGCTTGAGAGGTTCCAGCCATACCGAGTTAGGGTCGCGATCGGCGAAGCCTGGCCACACGATCGCGGCGTGCCAGAACACCACCGACACGGCCGCGAGACCGCGCAGCGAATCCAGCTGGGGCACGCGTGAGTCGTCGATGGCTCGCGACGTTGCTGTCAGCGCTACATCACTCCAGAGCCGTAGCCAGGTGATCCGGCTGGGCATGCGGAGGCGGGATGCGCAGCGAAGTACGCCAGCGCGGCTGTTTCAGATGTCAGCTCCACCACGCCGTGGGTTCTGTAGTCGTACACCAGCAGGAGGTCGCTGTACGGGTGGATCGTCTCCGTCTGATACGTAAATGAGTGGAGGCCATCGGAGGCGACCCACATTCGATTCGTGGCCACGTCGCCGGTCAAGCTTGCGGATCTGTACTCCATCCTCAGCGCTCCGGTCACGTCCCAAGTTGTCTCGAACACCACGCCCGGCCCGACATAGGGGCATACACCATCGATGATCAAAGTGGCGTTGGCGGGCAGGGAGGGCACATCGTTTTTCAACGCGGCAAGCACCGCCGACTGCGTGGTGGAGGCTTGCTCCCAGTAGGTCGCGAGCACCACATTTGTCATGACGCCGAATCCGACAACCCCGGCCGCCACAACTCCCAGCACCTGCGCACTCAAGGTGGGCCTGCGGAAACGTCCGGCCACCCAGATCGCGGCACCCGTGATCACTAGAGCCATACCGAACGCGGCGGCAATGTTCACACGGTTGCCCGAGCCGGTCGGGGTCATCAGGGCATTGTTATTGGTCAGGAAGATGGCGTAGCCGCCCGCAAAAGTGACGATGCCTGCGACCGCCAAACGGCGTCCTGTGCTGACGGTTCGAGCTGAGCCGACCACCCACGCGTAGATGAGCGCTCCTGCTGAGGCTCCGGCGATGGCCGCCACCAAAGAGGGATGGTGTGCAAACATCCGGACCGAATTCAGCGGCAGAGCCAGTCCGAAGTCCCAGCCGTTGATCTTCAGGGCGCCCTCGACCAGGTGAACAAGCCAGCTCAGCTGACCGCTGACGCCACCTCCTCCAAGTCGAGTCGTGAAGACGGCCTTGGTCACCCCGAGGAGCACTACCAATGCGGGGTTGATGATCCGGATCGCCCACCGCCGCTGAGCAGGAACGTCGACAGCGATCGGCAGGGCCAGTGCAGCCACGACGAAAAGCGGCAAGAAGACTTCATAGGCGAGTGCGCTCAGGAGCAGAGCTGTCGCCGAAAGGCCAAGCCAGGATCGCCAATTCGCGGTCGCCGGGGATCCCGCGCGTCCCAATGCGTAAGCGCTCGCGAAGAAGAAGCACATGCTCACAAGGGCTTGAGCCGCAGACAGCCAGAATCGATCAGCTGAATAGCTCGGTAGCGTCACGAAAATCGCGGCCGTCACGAGCGCCTCGACTCTATTGAAGGCAAACCGTCGCAGCGCAAGGTAGGCGAGGATGCCTCCGATCGCCAGCGCGCCCGCCGCGACCAGCTGGAACGCGAGTGGGTTGGCTCCGAAGAGCTCATAAAGACCAGACAGGTACGCTGCCTGAACAGGACGCGTCGCGACCTGTCGAATGGTCGCCATGAAAAGGGTGCCGAAGGAATGGTCGTTTCCGACCGCAAGCGCACCCAAGAAAGACCAATCATCACTGTAGAAACCGATCCGTCCGACATAGGGAATGGTCGAGATGAGGGCGATGAGCGCAATCACAAGTCCATCTATCGCCTTCGTCGCGTCCAGACCAGCGACGGCGTCCTTGGCGGTACTGTGCTCTTGCCCAACGAGCTGATCGATCACGCGCCCTGATCTACTCCAATCAATGCCGGCTCCGGTTCACGCCGAATCCGGGCCAAGCTGAGCCTGAGTCGCAGCACGTCACGGAGCATCTCTAGGGAGTGGCGCACCGGTGAGACTCGGGAATCAGGAGAGTTTTCCCATCGCACGGCTACCTCACAGACTCGATAGCGCAATCGGACTGCAAGCACCAGGATCTCGACGTCGAAGGCGAAACCATCGATCCGACTGCTGCCAAACAGCTCCCGCGCGATTGGACCCTGGTAAAGCTTGAAACCGCACTGGGTGTCTTTGATTCCGGGGAGCAGGAGCAGCTGAACGATTCGGTTAAAGGCCCTGCCCATCATCACCCGATATGACGGTTGGCCCACAGCAATGACGGAGGCGGCTGCCGCCCTCGATGCGATCGCAATGTCGGCGCCTCCCGCGAGCTGAGCCAGAAGCTTGTCGAATTCATCGATCGGAGTGGAAAGGTCCGCATCTGTCGTGAGCACAATCGCGCCACGGGTGATCATCACCCCGGCAGCCGTCGCACGACCCTTGCCGCGGTTTGACGCCAGGCTCACGACCTTGACGGCGGCGTTCGCGGCAGCGAAGCCGCGCATCAGATCCAAGGTCGAGTCCCGGCTGCCATCGTCGACGAGGATGACCTCGAAACGGAGGGATCGCCCTCGGAAATACTCGATCAGTACGTTGACTGTGCGACCGAGGCGACGTTCCTCGTTGAATGCTGGGACAACGATGGAGACGTCGATCGAGTCACCCGAGAGCACCGGTTCATTCTCATCGGGACCAGGAGCCGCACCATAGGCACGCACGTAAGTCGCTGTGACACCGACCCACGAGGGTCGGGACACGCTGTCATCGCCGAGCGGCGATCGAGATCAGCCTGACCAGCTCGTCCCTGGCACTGGGAGGTACGGCATCGGATCGACGACCTGGTCGTTGAGCCGGAGCTCGAAATGCACATGCGGCCCGGTCGACAATCCGCTCGATCCCTCGAGTCCGATCACCTGGCCCCGCACCACTCGATCGCCGGCGGTTGCGTTCGTCTGCAGCAGATGTCCATAAAGCGTTGCGATGCCCCCGCCGTGCGCGATCACGACATAGTTGCCGTAGCCGATCGTGCTGTGTCCGACGGCGACGACGAGCCCATCCGCCGCCGCCATGACCGGTGTACCGAGCGGTGCGGCGATGTCGACGCCGGTGTGAAAGTGCTTGTAGGGACCAAACGGCGGCTCGAGCAAGACTGTCGATGGCCCGAAGGGCTGGGTGATCTGGAAAGAGGCCATCGGCCACGCTAGCGCCAGGCCGTTGATGGATTTGCCGACCGGCAGCTGACGGTTCACCAGGGCGAGGCCGGCCCCCACCTGAGCCTGGCTCCATGCGTTCTCGTATGACCGCTGGATCAGGTCTGCCTCTTGAGCCTCCAGAAGCTGGGCGAGGCTGCTGGTCTCGTCGGGGGTCACGTTCTGAAGCTTGTTCTTGGCGTCCTGGATCGACCTCACCAGGTCGCTCAGCTGGCTGCTGACGTCGCTCTGCCGGTACATGACGTCCTGCAGCGAGCTGAGGTTGGCATTGAGCAGGTCGAGCGTGCCGTTTTCGCGGTCGAGGTCAGCCTGGCGGGCCTGGCGGTCCGTCTGGAGCTTGGCGAGGTCCGCCTCGAGCCTGGCCTGCAGCGCGTGCGCGCGCTGTCCCGCGACCACAGCGTCCGCGGTCGCAATCAGCGCCTCGCGCAAGTTTCCGGACCGAGCGATCAGCAGCCAGAGGGAGTCGGGCTGCCGGTAGATTGCTCGCGACATGACGCTGAGCTGCTCCTTCTCCACGTCGATCCGTGTCTGGGTGTCTGCGATCTGGGCGTCCAGCCTGGCGACCTGGTCCTCGAGGTTCGCGATCACCGTCTCTTCCTGGGTGACCTCATAGGTGAGGAGCTGCTCCGTAGCTGCGAACTGATCCAGGGTGGCGGACAGCTTCTGCTCCGCGTCCAGCGCGCGCGCGATGTCGCCGCCGAGGCGGCTCTCCAGCGTTGCGTACGCCGCCTGGTTGGGGTCGACGGCGGTCGCCGGGCAGGTGACGCGGCTGCCGGAAGCGCTGGCGGCGCTGGGACAAGGCGATGGAGCGGTGGCTGACGCGGTGGAAACCTGGAGCGCCAGGAAAGCTCCCAGCAAGGCGGAGGCACCGACCGCACGCTTCAAGCTCGAGCCCTGCGGAAGCCGAGGAGTGCCGTCCCGGTGCCCAGGACGAGGCCGGCTGTGATGATCGCTGCCACGACGTACTGGACCGCCGTGGCGTCGACTCCGGGAAGCACCTGGAGGTAGACCGCCGTCTCGAAGCGAACTGCGAGCACGTACGCGCCCGCAATGATCGCCGCCGCCAACGCTCCCGCCAGCGCGCCTGTCATCAGTCCCTCGATGACAAAAGGCCCGCGAAGCATCCAGCCTCGCGCCCCGAGCAGACGGGTCACAGCAACCTCTTGCCGGCGGGACGCCGCGATGCCACGCATCGAGTTCGCGATTACCGCATACGCGATGACGGCGAACAGCAGCAGGATTCCGCCGGCGACGCCCCCCGCCACGAGCGCCAAATGGCGCAGCCGCGAGTAGGTGTCGGGATCGTATGACGTCGGGTAAGACGGATCGACCGCGGGGTCAGCCTTCACGGAGGTCGCCACTGCAGCGACCTCGGTCACCAGACGGACCTTCACGTCGAGGCTGGCGGGAAAGGGGTTGGTCGAGCTCAGGCTCGACAGGTTGTCGAGGCCCGGACGCCTGTTCGCCTCAGCGAGCGCCTGCTCCGGCGTCACGTAGGCGACCGACGCGACGCGCGAATCGCCGGCCAGCTTCGACTTCAGTCTCGCGATCGCATCCGGCGTGGCGTCCGCAGCAAGGTAGACCCGGACGATCGAGGCCTGGCTCGCCTGGTCGGCCACGACGCGTTCGACGGCAATCCCGGCCAGGGCAAGCGTGCCGCACAGCATGAGCAGCAGGGCGATGGTCCCGATGACGGGCGTGGTGAGCCGGGCGTCCCTGCTCCAGCTGCGCAGCCCGTTGATCAGCACGAGGCGGTAGCCGTTGGCGCCCAAAGCCAGCGCCCGTCGCCACAGCGGCAGGCGAGGCACGCTCGGCGTCTTGTGAGGCCTTTCGCGCGCCGGAATCAGCAGGCGCCAGAGCGAAGGCCGGGCCGTCGCGCCGTTGCCGTTGACGTGCCCGGTGCCGTTGACGTGCCCGTTGCCGTTGACGTGCCCGTTGCCGTTGACGTGCCCGTTGCCGTTGACGTGCCTGCTGCTGGTGCCGTGTCCATTGCTATTGACCGCTGCCTTCCGCGATCCGTTGGTCATCACCTTCGCGCTCGGGAGACGCAGGATGCGGCTCGCAGGAAAGGTGTGCCGGTGGGTCGCGACGACGACGGTGGTGCCGTTCGCTGCAGCCTCCTCCAGGAGGTGCGTGACCAAAGAGGCGTTCTCGTCGTCCATCGCCGACAGCGGCTCGTCGGCAAGGAGCACCCGAGGCTTGGTGGCGAGGGCGCGCGCGATCGCCACCCGCTGGCGCTCACCCGCCGACAGCTGGTGTGGGTACGCGCGCCGGCGGTGCGCAAGCTTGACGGATTCGAGCGCCTCCATGGCACGCCGCTTGATCTCACGGTTTGGGACTTGCGGATCGCACACCTGGAGAGCCAGGACGACGTTCTCGAACGCGTTCAGCCGGGGCAGCAGGCGCTGCTCCTGGAAGATGAAGGCGACGTCACGGCGCAGCTTGCCCAGGCCGCGCCGCCACCAACGGTGCAGCCCGCGACCGCCGACCCAGAGCTCTCCCGCGTTCGGGCGCAGCTGTCCATGGACCAATCGCAGGAGCGTCGTCTTGCCCGAACCGCTCGGGCCGGTGACCTCGAAAAGCTCGCCCGGGGCGACGCTGAGGTTGACCCCTTTCAGCACCGCGTTGCGGCCGAAGGACTTCGCTACATCGACGAGCTTGATCGCCGGCTCTGCCGCGAGCTCGCCGTTGCTTCCAGGGCGGTGCCTGATCGCCCCGATCTTTTGCGCCTGCACGTCGCTTCGGTCTTTGGACATGCGCGCGCGGCCAGTTGTCGCTGGTCGGCTACCCACCCTTCGAGTTCCAGATTAGCCCATGCCGGGTTTCATGTAATCAGGACTAATGTCCCGTCCTGTGATCACCCTTGGAGAAGCCCGGGACATTGCCCTGGCTCTTCCAGCGGCGCAGGAGGCGGGTCACTGGGGGAATCCGTCGTTCCGTGTGGGAGGGCGGATCTTCGCCACAATGCCCGACTCAGAGCATATGAACGTGATGATCGATCCGTTTGACGTTGAATCGGCCGTGCTCGAGGAGCCGGACGCGTGCAGCGAGCTTCGCTGGGGCAAGAAGGTGAGCGGCGTGCGGGTGGATCTCAAGCGCGCCTCTCCGGAGTTGCTAGGCGACCTTCTGGAAGCAGCGTAGCGGCGGAGGGCGCCCCGCCGAGTCGTGGCGGCTTACCAGAACTTGCCGCCGCCCAGCAGTAAGTAGAGGATCGGGCCGACGCCCCAGAAGAAGCTGATGATGATCCACAGCACCTTCGACACCCCGCCCATGTCCTTGCGGTTGACGATGTCGATCACGCAAAGGACGAAGGCGATGGGGTGGAGGAAGATCGCCAGGAGGACCTCGACCAGGAACTTGACCATGGGTCCTAGTGTTTCACGACCGCGCGCAGCGGGCTCGGAATGCGCGGCCACCCGCCCGCCGGGGCATAAGTTCCGTCGGCGGCCTGCTCGTACGTGGACTTGATTCTGCCGCGAGCAACCTGAGTGACCGCCTCGAGAAAGCGCTTTAGCTCCGCTTCTGTGTTGTAGGGGGCAAGGCTCGCGCGCACAGCTCCTGGCAGAGCCTTGCGCCGGCCCGCCGTCACCTCGCCTTCGACGGCGACCACCTCGTCCTTGCTCATGTGCAGCAGGTGGAAGACGTATGGGTTGGCGCAGAAGCAACCGTGCCGGACCGCGATGCCCCACTCGTGGCTCAGGGCGGCCGCCACGAGCCCGTGGTGCAGGCCGTCGACGACGAAGCTCGAAAGGGCCAGTCGCGCGCCCGGCGTCATCGGCTCGATGCGGCCGAGCACGCTGACACCGGGTATGGCGGCAAGCTCAGCATGCATGCGCCGTCCCAGGTGCACCTCGTACGCGAGCATGTCGTCGAAGCCGAGCTCGAGCATGGTCTCGATCGCCGCGCCCATTGCCACCGCGCCGATCACGTTGGGCGAACCGGCTTCCTCGCGGTCCGGAAGGTCGGCCCACACCGTGTCGTCCCACGTGACGATGCTGATTGCGCCGCCCCCCATGACCTCAGGCGCACCAGCGAAGAAGTCGCGAGGCGCGACCAGCACGCCGGCGCCGTACGGCGCGTACATCTTGTGGCCAGACATGGAAACGAAATCGAGGTGCCCAGGGTCGTCGGCCGGCCGGACATCGATCCGATGATGCGGCGCCAGCTGGGCGGCGTCGACCGAGATTCGCGCGCCGTGGCGATGCGCGAGCTCGGCCACTGCGTGGATCGGGGAGACGAAACCAGTCACGTTCGACGCTCCGCAAAGGGCGACGAGGCCGATGCTCCCGCCGCCCCTCTTCAGCTCATGCTCGATCGCATCGACGTCGATCTCGCCATCGTCTGACAGCCCGACCATCACGTGACCGCTGCGATGTCGCCATGGCAAGAGGTCGGCGTGATGCTCCATCTCGGTCACCAGGACCTGCCGGCCGTCGAGTCGTGCCTGCTCTGCCGCGATGCGATTCAAAGCGTCTGTCGTCCCCTTGACAAAGATGACGACCTGATGCTTGTCGTCGACGCCGAGAAATCTCGCGACCAGCTCCCGGGCGTCCTCGTAGGCCTCTGTCGACAGGCGCGACTTGTAACCCGTGCCGCGGTGGACGCTCGAGTAGACGTCGGAAAAACCGTTGACCAGGTCGCGCACGCGCTTGAGGGGCGGCGTGCTTGCGGCGTTGTCGAAGTTGATCCCGGTGACCGTCCCGCCGCCGAACACCGGGACAGGCAGGTCAACCCCGGCGAAGTGCTCGCGCCATTGGCCGGCATGGGGAAATTTCACGTTCGCTGCTAATCTAACGCCCGCACGCCGAAAAGCCAGACTGTAGCTATCGCACTAGCCAGGGCCCTGTCCGTTGTGTTATTGACACCAGATCTGGCATGAAGGCAAAACGTAATCTGGGCGGAGTGCACGTGACAGCGGGGGTTTCGGACTCCAGCCTTGCCGCGCGCGAGCTCAACTTCCTGGTTCGTCTGGCCCAGGCGGCCGCGTCCACGCAACGGCCGGACGAGCTCCTCGAGCTGATCATCCGCGAGACGACCTCAGCCATCGGGGTCGACGTGTGCTCGCTCTACCTGCTGACCGGCCGCGAGCTGCTGCTTACCGCGACCAACGGCCTGAACGAGAACATGGTCGGCAAGGTGACGATGCGGGTGGGTGAGGGGATCACCGGGTGGGTGGCCGACACGCGGCGCGCGGCGGTGGTGCCCGACGTGAGCAAGGAGCCTCACTGGAAGTGGGTCCCGGGCCTCGACGAGGATCGGTTCCACTCCATGGCCTCGGTGCCCATCGAGTCGGGGCCTCGGCTGATCGGCGTGCTCAACGTGCAGAGCACCGAGCGACGGGAGTTCAACTCGGGCGACATCGACTTCCTGCGGGCCATCGCGGGTCAGGTGGCCGGCATCCTCGAGCGCAGCGAGCTGCAGCGCCGCACCGAGGTGCAGCTCGCCGAGATCAAGCTCTCGCACGACATCCACGAGCGTTTCACCAAGCTGTCGCTCGACGGCGCCGGGATTCAAAGCATCCTCGAGGTCATCGGCTCGCTTGCGGGCGGGCGGGCGGCGCTTTACTCCGCAGACGGCTATCGCGTTCGGGGAGTGGGGGAATCGTCCGATGGCATGCCTCCGCGGATCCATTTCCCGGCCACCGCCGGGACCTCGGCCCGTGAGGTTCGGATCAACTCGGGCCGGCCGCCGCGTCCGCTGGACGTCGTGCCCGTGCGCGCCGGTGCTGACATGCTCGGCTTCCTGGCGGTGGGCGTCGATGAAAAGTCCGGCGAGTCCGAGGGCCGCCTTCGGTCCCTAGAACATGGATCGACGGTCCTCGCGCTCGAGCTTTCTAAGGAGCGGGCCACCGCAGAGGTCGAGCGCCGCCTCCGTGGAGACCTGGTCGAGGAGGTTCTCGCCGGGGCGTTGGAGCCCGACGAGGCGGAGCGCGTGGCCCGCCAGGCCGAACGCCTTGGTCACCGCCTGCCGCAGCGCGCGTGGGTCGTGGTGCTCGAAGCCGACGACGACAAGACCGAGGCCGCGCTCGCGGCGCGGGGGCAGCAGGACCGCCTCGACGGCGCGCTCAGCGGCCTCGTGCGGTCTCGGCTGCCGGGGGCCCTGACCCTGGTCCGCTCGTCGTCTGCCGTCTTCCTGGTGCCGGACGAGCTGGCCCCTGACCTTGCATCGGTCGAAAAGCTTGGCGCGCAGGTCATGGCGGCAGCGGCGCCGGTGATGAAGCCAGGCTCGGCGTCGGTCGGCATCGGCAACCTGGCGAACGGCGTGAGCGAGCTGGCGCGATCGCACCTCGAGGCGCGCCAGGCGCTGCGGCTGACCCGGCGGGCGGGCGGTCGTGCGCGAGTAGCCTCCTATCGGTCGTTGGGCGCCTTCCGTCTCCTGCTCGAGGTGCAGAGCCCGGACGCGCTGCGTCGCTTCGTGCACGAGCTGCTTGGGCCGCTGCTCGAGTACGCGCAGTCGCGCGACACGCCGCTCCTCGAGACGCTCGAGGCGCTCTCCACCTCACGCTGGGTGCGGCGGGCCGCGGCGCGCCACCTGGGCATCCACATCAACTCGATGACCTACCGCGTGGAGCGCATCGAGGCCCTGACGGGTCTCCAGCTCGATGACCCGGAAACGCGTGTCGCGATCTCGATCGCGCTGCGAGCCCGCGCGATGCTGGGGATGTAGCCGCGATAACGCACCGGTGGACCCAACGAGGCGTAATCCGACTGCAAATTAAGCGCCGCTGGATCCAACGAGGCGTGTCGATGCTGGACACCTACGGCAGCGCGCTCGGCGAGGCCGTGTAGGGCACGACAGGCCGGTATCCCTCGACGGCTCGGATGGAGAGCAGGATCACCGCGACCACGAGCAAGACCTCCGAGCCGCTGATCGGGATCAGCTCGCCTGCCGCCTGCGTGAGGAGATGATTCGCCACTGGAACAACGGTGGCCAGAAGCGCGAGAAACAGTCCGCTGATGAGCGCGAGGCGAATGAGATGTGGTCGTAGGTCCAAGCGCACAGGCACAACCAGATCGTCGATCGCGACGACGAAAAGAGCGATGAGAACGATGAGTGCCACGTAAATTAGAACGAGGGCAACGTTGGGCCGCCCGTTCGGAAAATAGAATTGCCAGCTGGCATAGATCCACTGGACCTGGGCTGGGTACTTCGCGTAATAGGAGCCGGCCGCGATCGTCGGCAGAGCCAGAACAGTCGCTGCGATCTGAGGCGGCCGGAGCACTCCAGGGATGAGGAACCGAATCTCGGTCGTGCCGGTGCGCTGCACTGCCAAGACAATTGCCACCGAGCCAACGGTCAGAGCGAGAGTTACGGCTGCCCATATTGCGATCGGTTTGTACAGCGCGTCGAGCGAAGGCACCGCGGCGAAGTAGCCGGCCAGCCGATGCACCTCTGTGGCGAGCGGGCCGAGCGCGTATAGGATTACCGCGCCGCAGCCGAAACCCAGCCCGAACTCGTCGAGCGCGTCGGCCAGGAGGATCATCAGCGCGGTGCCGCCCGACAGCGCGAGACAGACCGCCAGCCGGGCTGACCAGTCCATCGAACCGAAGACCGGCGGGCTGCCGTATTGGTACAGGACCGTGAATCCATACGCCTGGCCCATTGCGAGACCAAGGGCGAGAACCCGCGTCCACCGCGCCAGCGTGTCGCGTCCGCGGCGGTTGCGAGCCATGTTGCGGATGCGAGCTGAGACAGCGGGGATCAGGCTCATGAGGATGAGAGCTTCGAGATATGGCCCGATACCTTCATACCCGACACTCCAGGCGGCGAACGGAATGCTGTTCGGTCCGATCGCGGCGAAGAAGCCAGGGCCATTGCCCAGCTGGTAAAGCTCCGTGGTGATGAACCTCGGAGTCACATCGGTGACAGGAATCTGCTCGAGGAGACGCCAGATGACGAGGCAGACCACGGTGACCACCAGCGCCCTCTTATCGGCCCGCCACCACAGCCGCATCACGGTGATTGAAGTCTAAAAACAAGAAAGGGCCCCGGCTTGCGCCGAGGCCCTTGGAGCAGGTCGGTTAGACGTCCGAGTAGAGCATGAACTCCCACGGGTGTGGCCGGAGGGCGACGGCGTCGACCTCCTTCTTGCGCTTGTAGTCGATCCAGGTGTCGATCACGTCTTTTGTGAAGACGCCACCCTCGAGCAAGAACGTGTGGTCCTTCTCCAGCGCGTCCAGCGACTCGGCCAGCGAGCCGGGCACTGACTTGATCTTCGCCTTTTCCTCACCCTCGAGCTCATAGATGTCCTTGTCTACCGGTTCTGGCGGCAGGATCTTGTGCTTGATGCCGTCGAGACCTGCCATAAGGCACGCGGAGAACGCGAGGTATGGGTTCGCGGCCGGGTCCGGCGAGCGGAACTCGACCCGCTTTGTCTTCGGGTTGGTGGAGTACATCGGGATGCGCACGCACGCCGAGCGGTTGCGCTTCGAGTAAACGAGGTTGATCGGCGCCTCGTAGCCCGGCACGAGCCGGCGGTACGAGTTGGTCGTGGGCGCGCAGATCGCGAGCAGCGCGGGTGCGTGCTTCAACAGACCGCCGATGTAGTAGATGGCCGTCTGGCTCAGGCCCGCGTAGCCCTTCGGGTCGGCCATCAGGTTCTCGCCATCCTTCCAGAGGCTCTGGTGCACGTGCATCCCGGAGCCGTTGTCCTGGAACAGGGGCTTGGGCATGAAGGTCGCGACGTAGCCGTGCTGGGCCGCGATGTTCTTGATCACGTACTTGAAGACCATCATCTTGTCGCCCATCTTGGTCAGCGAGTCGAACCGCATGTCGATCTCAGCCTGGCCGGCGGTTCCGACCTCGTGGTGCTGGACCTCGACGCGGACACCCGCCTCGATGAGCTTGAGCATGATCTCGGATCGGAGGTCCTGGAGCTTGTCGGTCGGCGGCACTGGGAAATAACCCTCCTTGTGCCGTGGCCGGAACGCCATGTTCGGCTCGGAGTTCTTGCCCGAGTTCCAGATGCCTTCGTCGGAGTCTATGAAGTAGTAGCCGCTGTGGGCGTTCTGGTCGAAGCGAAGGGAGTTGAAGAGGTAGAACTCCGCCTCAGGCCCCCAGTAGCTCACGTCGGCGATGCCGGTGCGGCGCAGGTGCTCCTCAGCTTTCTTGGCGATAAAGCGGGCGTCGCGCGAGTAGGGCTCGCGGCTGATCGGGTCGATGATGTCGCAGATCAGAAACAGCGTCTTGTGCGACAGGACCGGATCAATGGTCGCCGAATCTGGGTCGGGGATGAGGAGCATGTCGCTCTCATTGATGGCCTGGAAGCCTCGAATGCTCGAGCCGTCGAAGCCCAGGCCTTCCTTGAAGCTGTCGACGTCCAGCTCTGTAAGCGGAAGGCTGAAGTGCTGCCAGGTGCCTGGAAGGTCGATGAACCGGACGTCGACGACCTCGACGCCCTCAGCCTTTGCACGCTCCAGGACCTCGCGCGGGCTGGTCTTGCTACCCGATTTTGTCTCTACGGCCATGAACACCCTCCACGAATACGCATTATTTGACGGGCCCCAAGGCGATCGTAGGTAGCCGGCGACTGAACAATCAGGTGAGACCATCACAAACAAACCGCCTCGTTTTCTGTGTCATTGACACAAAAATCGAGGTTCTAGCAGGTAACAGGGATGGTGTGGACCGCACCAGGCGGCGCGTCCCAATTTGTCAGGGCCGCACGTGTTTGCGCCCAAACGGGCGCCCCTACGCTGGCCCAGTCAAGCGGTGCGGTGGACTGCCGCTCCCGGGGAAACACAACGGAGGTGCGTACTTGTCTGCAGCCATGGATTTTCGGAAAGCTATTTTCAGACGCCGACGCGTGTTCGGCATTTCCGCCGCGATCGCCTTGCTCGCCGCGGTGGTGCCGATAGCGGTTTTTGCAGACGACACCACCGCTACGTCGGCGGCCGGAGTAGCCGCGGATACGGTCTGGGTGATCGTAGCCGCGTGTTTCGTCATGTTCATGCAGGCGGGCTTCGCAATGCTCGAGGTCGGCTTCAGCCGCATGAAGAACGTCGGCACAGTGGTGGCGAAGGTCATCACCAATCTCAGCGTGAGCTCGATCGCCTACTGGGGCGTTGGCTTCGGCCTGGCGTTCGGCGCGGGCGGCGCGTTTGCCTTTATCGGAGGCAGCGGCTTCTTTCCGACGTTCAGCCCCGGTTCGGCGATGAACCTGCCGGCGATCGCCGGCAGCACAGCACCTGCCGCGGCGAAGTGGTTCTTTGAATTCGTCTTCTGCGCCGTGTCGCTGGCGATCGTCTGGGGGACGATGCTCGAGCGCACGAAGTTCATCGTCTACATCCTGTTCGGAGTACCGTTCGCAGCCTTCATCTATCCACTCATCAGCCACCAGCTGTTTGGTGGCGGGTATCTCATGGCGACACTCGGCTCGCAGGACTTCGCGGGGTCAACCGTCGTACACCTGACCGGCGCGACAGCCGGGTTGGCCGGCTTGCTCCTGCTGGGCGCCCGAATCGGCAAATACGAGAAGGGGCGCTCCAATGCAATTCCTGGACACAACATGCCGCTGGCGCAGCTCGGCGTGCTGATCCTCTGGTTCGGGTGGTTCGGCTTCAACCCTGGTTCGACCCTCAACGCGACGAACCTCCACTTCGCGGACGTTGTCGTGGTCACAAACCTCGCCGCGGCGGGCGGGGCAGTGGCCGCTTTGATCACCGTCTATCTGATCACCAGAACGATGGACGTCGGAATGATCGGCAACGGCGCCATCGCGGCGCTGGTCGCCATCACCGCGCCGTCAGGCTACGTCGAGCCATGGGCCGGCATAGTCATCGGCGCCGTGGCAGGTGTGATTGTCGTGGTCGGAGTTCTCGCGCTCGACAAGGTGCTCGATGACCCGGTGGGTGCTCTTCCGGCGCACGGAATGGCCGGAATCTGGGGCACTCTCAGCTGCGGCCTGTTCACGACTCCGGCACTCGCGAAGTTCAACGGCGTCGGCCAGGGCGGCTTGTTCTACACGGGCAGCTTCCACCAGCTAGGCGCCCAGGCGATCGCGGTCGGTGCTTCGTTTGTCACGGTCTTCGTTCTGAGTTATGGGCTCTTCTGGATCATCAAGAAGACGGTTGGACTTCGGGTGTCGCCAGCCGAGGAGATGGAAGGCTTGGACATCAGCGAACACGGCATGTGGGGGTATCCCGAGTCGTTTATGCCGGTGCCCGGCGGGGTCTATCGCCCAGCGGACACTCCGACGGTGAACCCGCATCCCAACCATGAGCCTGTGCCCGCCAAGCACAAGGAGGTGTCGCACGCATGACGGCGAATGGAAGCGGAAGTGACCTGAAGATGGTCGTCGCGATCATCCGCCACGAACGGCTGCAGGAGGTCCAGGACGTTCTGGACGAGTGCGGCGTGTCTGGGGTCACTGTGACCGAGGTCAAGGGGTGCGGCGCCCAGCGCGGCTATACCGAGAAATACCGTGGCGCCTCCGTCCATATATCACTTCGACCGCGACTGAAAGTTGAGGCGGTCATGAAGTCAGAGATCGTCACCACGGTGGTCGACAAGCTTGCGGTGGCCGGGCGGACCGGGAATGGCGAGGTTGGCGACGGAAAGATATTCGTGATCGGAGTCGAGGACGCCGTTCGCATTCGCACAGGCGAGCACGGCCCCGAGACGGTCCAACACGCCGAACGCGCCATGTGGGGACACTAGAGATGAGGGAAAACCCCGATGGTTTTCCCTCATCGCGCGTGCGGCTGCGCCGCAGGCGCTGCTCCCATTCCGGTATACGGTTCGGACTTATCTGAATAGTTACTCGACACAACGCTTGGCAGGCGAGTAAGGCATAGTCGCGGCCGACGTGAAGTCGGCCGCCAGGGCGATGTACCTACGAAATAAGAAAGCGGCTGGGCATTTCACCCAGCCGCTCAACCCCTCGGACTAGCTCTTGGCGGTCGTCACGTCTGCGCTCTTCTCGATCCATTCGCGGATCGGGGCGGCGCCCCCGGGGAATCCGACCATCCGGTCTACCAGTTGACCCGCCTTGAAGAGGCCAAGGGTGGGGATGCCCTGGACGCCGTAGCGGATGGCGAGCTCCTGGTTGTTGTCCACGTCAAGCTTGCCGATCTTGACCTTGCCGGCGAACTCGTCCGCCAGGCGCTCCACGACGGGCGCCATCATGTGGCAGGGCGGGCACCACTCGGCGGTGAAATCAACGACCACCGGCTCGGCTGAATTGAGCACGTCGGCCTCGAAAGTCGGGGCGTCGAAGTGCTGAAGGTTTTGCATGTTGAATACAAAGCCCTCCGACCCTGCCGTATTCCGCGAGCCCCTCCGGCGCTGCCCCATCCCCGCCGCAAGCGGCGGTACTTCCCCACTGCGTGGGGAAGAGCCTCCTCCCCACGAGTGGGGAGGACATAATCGGGCCATGGCCGTCATCGAGGCACAGCCGCCCGCGCCCGCCTGGCAGCAGGCACTTCGCCAGTTCGGCGCCCGATTTTTCGAGGCCGGGCCCGGGGCGATCACCTGGATTCTCCTCGCGGCTCCGGCCTGGATTCCGATCGTCTTCAAGTTGCCCGGAGCGATCTTCGTCGCCTGGGCGGTGCTCGTTTTCGACGCCTACTGGCTTGTCCGAGCGATCACGGTGGTGACCGGCGTGTACGGCACGCAGCTCCGAATGCGCCGGGACATGGGCAAGGACTGGCTGGCGCTGTGTCGCGACGAGCAGGCTGCGGGCGGGGTCGATCCCCTTCAATTCTTCCACCTTGCCGTCGTGCCGACCTACACCGAGCCCTACCACGTGCTCGAGCGCACGGTCCAGGCGATCGTCGATTCGAACTACCCCGACGAGCTGAAGCTCGTCGGAATCATCACTCGGGAAACGGACAAGCCGGGTTGGGAGAACGTCGCGAGGCTCAAGGAGAAGTTCGGGGGCCGAGTTCGAGGGTTCTATCACATCAAAGACCCGCTCGAACCGGGGATCGTCATCGGCAAGTCCGCCGCGATGAACTGGGGCGGCAGGTGGATGGTGAGGGTCCTTACAGAAGAGGGCTTCGACATCAGCAAGGTCCTGATCACCGACCTCGATTCCGACTACCGAGTCCATCCCGAGTACTTCGCGTGGATCAGCTGGCACCATGCGCGCGAGCCCCTGCGCGACTTTGTGATCTGGCAGCCGGTGCCCCTGTTCCACAACAACATCTGGCAAGTGCCGATGGCGGTGCGCATCATGTCGGCCAGCACATCGCAGTGGCAGATGTTTCTCCACTCGCGTCCGCATCGGCTGGTTGCGTTCTCGAGCTACACCTGCAGCCTGGACTTCGTGCATAAGGTCGGTTACTGGGACAAGGACGTGATCCCAGAGGACTCGCGGTTCTACTGGAAGGCCTTCTTCACGTTCGGCAAGCGCTTCTCGGTCAAGTCGGTCTGGCTACCCATCTACGGGGATTCGCCGAACTCACGCGACTACGCCTCGACCCACATGAGCCAGTACAACCAGATCAAGCGGTGGGCCTGGGGCATCACGGACGTGCCCTATGTGTTGGCCCGGTTCTTCAAGCACCCGGAGATTCCTTTGTGGCTGCGGATCCGTCGGTTCATGAACCTGTTCCTCAATCACCTGAACTGGATCTTTCTACCGGTCCTGCTTCTGTTCGGTTCCTCAGTTCCGATCTGGGTGAGCGTCGACTTCTCGCTGACCGACCTTGGCCAGGCGCTGTGGAACGTGTCGGGCGTCCTGCTTGGGATCACCCTGTCCACCGTGCTCTTCTTTCTGTATTTCGAGATCCGGATCCTGCCGCCCAAACCTGCCAATTGGCCGATGTGGAAGAAGGTCGCGATCTACTTCCAGTACTTTCTTTATCCGATCGTCGGGCTGATCCTCAGCGTCCTTCCGGCGCTGGAGGCCCACACCCGATTACTGTTTGGGCGATACCTCGAATATCGGGTTACGGAGAAGGTCTAGGGATTGGACGAAGACAGCGCGCGGACGGTGGCAAGGACGGTGGCCGGGCTATACCGCGATGTCCACGACAAGCTGCGAGAACAGGTCCGCGACCTGGACCACGGGACGCTCAACTGGAGGCCGCTGCCAAAAGCCAACTCGATCGCCGTGCTCGTCACGCACTCGCTGGGTTCGGAGATGGAGATGCTCCGAGCATTGAGGCAGGTTTCGAGCGATCGAGACCGCGATTCCGAGTTCAAGGTCGAGGCAGAGGCGGCGGACCTGCTCGCGTTGTTGGACCAGGCTGACCGGAACCTCGACGAACACATCAACGCGCTGACCGCGGCGGACCTGACCGAGATGCGGCCTCGGGGTGACCGACCGCCGCGGCCCGGTATCGAGTGGCTCGTCTCCAACTACGGCCACGCGCGGGAGCACCTGGCTCAGATCGAGCTGACGAAGCAGATTTACGACAGCCGCGATTGACCCGGCTGACTAAGCTCCGCAGACCCGGCCGGTGAGCCAGGGCAGGCAGAACCCAGGCCCCGCCAGTGCCCACAGCTCGAGGGCCGCGATGATGAGGAGAAAGACCACAAAGCCCGTGCCGCTCATGACGTTGCGGCCCGGCACCGGCCACCTCTTCCAGCCGAGGCGCTTGGCCATGCGAGGACCGGCGATCGCGTCGATGAACGGCCACACGAGGAACACGATGATGACGACCGTCGGGATGACGACGGACATAACAAGCTCCGGCCCGAGCTTGATGAACTGGAACAGGAAGAGGAAGTACCAGTCGGGCCTCGGAATGGTCACCGCTCGCGGATCGGCGGAGGCTTCGAGCTGAAGGTTCTTCTGCACGAAGGCCGCGAGTAGTCCGAGGGTGATCATCATCACGATGATGATCACGGGGTAAGGCCAGAAATGGTCCGGGAAGAAGGGATGCGTATCCTCGTCCGGCATGTCATCGGCAAGGTGATGTCCGGCATCGCCCATCAAGATGGGGAACAGGGCAACCCCAACGATCACGGGATAGAGGATGTGGTCCGGGCCAATCGGTAAACGCTTCCACTCGGGTTCGAGAGTGTGTCCGACGTGGCCGTCGAGCTCGATGATCTGAACTTCTTTCGTCTCGGCGATGGCCGCCCCAGGTCCTTCCTTTTGAATGTCGTCGTTGCTCACATCGGCTCCGAGATGCCGTGCGCGCGGATGAACCGGAAGTGCACGTACATCAAAAGGATGATCAAGGCGGGGAACAGGAATACGTGCGCGGTGAAGAAAATCTGCAAGGTTGGCGGGCCAACGACCGGACCACCTTGAAGGATCTGTTTGATGAAAGCGCCCAGCTGGGGCGGCGGAGGTGAGCCGGCGATCTTGATCGTCACCTCGGTGGCGAAATACGCCTTGGTGTCCCAGGGGAGCAGGTAGCCGGTCAGGGCGAAGCCCAGGATGATCAACAGCATGATCGCGCCCACCATCCAGTTCAGCTCACGAGGCGCGCGATACGAGCCGGTCCAATAGACGCGGGCCATGTGAAGCAAGACCATGAAGATCAGGATGTTGGCGCCCCAAAAATGGACGCCGCGAATCAGCCAGCCCAAATAAACGCTGTTCTGGATGAACAGAACGCTCGAGTAAGCCTCCGCCGGATTTCCTCTCGCATCTGGGACGTAGTAGATGGCAAGCAGGATGCCCGTCACGAGCTGCAAGACGATGATGACGAACACCATCCCGCCGAAGCAGTAGTAGAAGGCGTTGGCGAAGTTCGGCACGCGCTGATACATCGACTCTTCGATCGCCTTCGTGAAGGGATACCGCTCGTCGAGCCAACGGACGGCGGCGAGCTGGATGTCGCGAGGGTGAGGAATCGCCACGGCTCAGAACCCCAAAACGATCCCGTCGACCTGGATCGTCGTTGGGTCGTCACCCTGCTTCCAGGTCAGGTGCGACAGTGGGTAGGCGGCCGGTCCATTGAGCACCGTGCCGTCGAGGTGGAAGCGCGAACCGTGACAAGGGCAGTCAAAGGTCTTGGCGGCGTCGTTGAGAGCGACCGAGCAGCCGAGGTGTGAGCAGTTGATCGCCAGCACGGCGACCTTGCCCGCGTTCTTGACCGCGAACCCTCCAAAGGCCAGGTCGCCGGCGGCGTTGTCTCCTCCGCCGTCGGCCATGATGAACGCGGTGTTCGGGTTGGTCGGAGCGTTGAACTTCACCGCCTCGCCGTCGTTGAGCTGGGTGATCGGCTTGTCCAGGATGATGCTCACCGGGCCTTTCTTCTGGCCTTTGGGCGGCGCGGGCCAGAGGTAGACCAGGATCGGCAGTACACCAGCGGCCGTCAGAGAGGTGAGGATGATCGCCATCCACCAGCCAAGAAACGTCCGGCGGGCGACCAGCCTCGGCGCCGCAGCGTCTGCCATCCGGCTCCGATTCTAACCTCGTCGCGAGGGCAAGTAGGGGGGCAGGCCGACCGCCTCGCGCACCTCCCGCATCGTGGTCCGAGCGATCTCACGCGCCTTTTCGCTGCCCTCGTCGAGGATCGCGTTCACCCGGTCCGGGCTCAGCTCGGAACGCACCTCGCGGAACGGCTGGAAGACCTCGATCAAACGCTCGGCGAGCAGCTTCTTCTTGTCGTAGCAGCCGATCTCGGCCTTCCGGCACAGCTCCCAGTAGTGCTCCCAATCGTCGAAGAAGTACTTGTAGAAGGCGCAGACATTGCACTGGCGCGGATGTCCGGGATCAGTCCTTCGCGGTCGCTTCACGTCCGTGACCATGCTCAGAACCTGCTTCCGAATCGTTTCGGGATCATCGGTCACCCCGACGATGTTCCCGACGGTCTTTGACATCCTTTGTTTGCCGTCCGTGCCTTTGATCAGGTTGGTTTCGGTCATCAGCGCGCGCGGTTCCGGGAAGACGGGCGCGTATGTCCGGTTGAATTTGCGGGCAACCTCACGAACGAGCTCGAGGTGGGCGAGCTGATCCTTGCCGACCGGCACGCCTACGCCCTTGACTACCAGGATGTCCGCGCCCTGCAGGATGGGGTAGGAGAAGAGGCCCAGGTTGACGTTGTCTGGGTGCTGCTTCGCCATCTCCTTGAAGGTCGGCACACGCTGCACCCAGCTCAGAGGGGTGACCATCGAGAGCAACAGGGTCAGCTCGGCGACCTCCGGCACCTTCGACTGGAGGTAAAGAACGCTGCGTTTGGGGTCGATCCCGACGGAGATCAGGTCGGCCGTGAGGTCGAATACTTTGTCCTCCGCTTTGCGACCGTCGGGCTCGGTCGTCAACGCGTGGTAGTCCGCGACGAAGTAGAAGCATTCGTACTGGTTCTGCAGCTCGACCCAGTTCTTGGCCGCGCCCAGGTAGTTGCCGAGGTGGAAACGCCCTGTCGGGCGCATTCCGCTGAGGATCCGAATTCGCTCCGCCATGGCGAAAGGGAGTCTAACCACGAGTAGTCCGCCCGCGCGCTGCCGGCCAGAGCCCGAGGATTACGATTGGAGTTAGTTGCCAGACAACGATTCACCACAGGTCCCACCGGCGTCGAGCCTGGGCCTCGGTTCGCGGGCGCTCCGCAACACGACGATCGTGCTCACCGCGAAGGTCATCGCGCGCCTGATCGCGCTTGTGACCGTCCTCTACATGCTCCGGAAGCTCGGCCAGGTCCAGTACGGCACCTTCGCCCTGCTCATCAACCTGACCGCCATCGTCAGCGTCGTCCTCGACCTTGGCTTCAACGTGCTCTTCGTCCGCGAGGGAGCGCGCGAGCACAGCCAGGTCCAGCGCTACCTGCGAAATGTGATGTCGGTACGCCTCTTCATGTCGGTCATCAGCCTCTTGCTGCTTGCCGCGCTCGTCATTCCCTTCGGCCTCAGCGGGCTGCTCGTGCCTGGCTTCGTTCTGATGGTGTTGACCTCGTACTCGACGCTGCTGCGCAACGGCCTGTATGCCGTGCAGCAGCTCGGCTACGAGGCCCTCGCCGTCGTGCTCGAGAGTGCCGTTCTGCTTGGGCTGATTCTTTATGGCGGCTCGACTGGCCAGGGCGTGGCTTATTACGTGTGGGCATATGCGATTCAGTACGCATTCAGCTGCGTTTACTTCGCCATCGTGCTCGCCGCCAAGCGGATCGCCGTGATCGGCTGGCGGTTCGAGGCGACGCTGATGCGGGAATGGTTCTGGAAAGGCTTGCCTTTCGCGCTGACCTTCGTGTTGACGATCCTGTATTTCCGGATCGACCAGCCGCTGATCGCGGCGTTCAAGGGATTGGGCCAGGCTGGCCTCTATGCAGCCGCCTACAAGCCCATCGAATCGCTGCTTTTCGTGCCGATCACCTTCCTGTCGATCGTGTTCCCAGTCCTCTCTATCTACTACCGCGAGCGCCGGGCTGACCTGCTGGACGCGGTCAGCCGCTTCTACAAGGGCTTGTTGCTGATGGGCTGGCCCGTAAGCGTCGGCATCTTCGTCCTGGCGCACCCCCTCACGCCGCTGCTCTTGGGGCGTGGTTTCCTCGCTTCGGAGCCGGCGCTGCGGGTTCTGGCGCTCGCCCTCGGCATCGCGTTCGTCAACAACGCGTTCATTGGCGCCCTGAACGCCTCCGATCACCAATCTTCATTCACCTGGGCCGCAGGCTGGAGTGTGGTGGCCAACCTGGCGCTGAACCTCGTGCTCATCCCGCTTTTCGGGTACCAGGGCGCAAGCTGGGCCACGGTGATGACAGAGCTCGTCCTCGGCGTGGCGGGCTGGATCCTGACCTCGCGTTATGTCGGGCGCGTGCCGGTTGTACAGCTCAGCTGGCGCGTCTTGTTGGCCGGTGTGATCATGGGCGCCGCCATTTACCCGCTCAGCACCCTCGACGGATTCAAAGTCGCAATCCCGATCATCGCCGGAGCGGTCGTGTACGCCGCATTCGTGCTGCTTCTGCGTGCCCTCAACAGCGACGAGATAGGTTGGGCGCGTCGCGCCCTGGCGCTCGCGCGCTGATGAGCTCGAAGCCGCTCTATCTCAAGCCTCGCGGGGCGGCCGCCCTCGTGCCCTGGGAGGAAATCGCGGTCGACGCTCCGGAGGTCAGCGGGCAGACCCTGCTCGAGGACGCCCAGTTTGTGGCCCTCGACATCGAGACCACCGGGAATGCGCCCTTCCTCGTGCTCGAGATCGGCGCCGAGCGCTTTAGCCTGAGCGGCCCGCTTTCCTTCTTTGACACGCTCGTCGATTGCCGGGCTCCCATCAACCCATATGCGCGCAAGCGCCACCACATCGACCGCTCGATGCTCATCGGTGCGCCCGAATTCAAAGACGCGCGCCGCGCCTTCCTTCGCTTTGCCCTCGGCGCGGTCCTCGTCGAGCACAGCCATGACGCATTCGACACCTGGCTCGTCGGCCGCGGCCTCGAGAGCCCTCTCGAGCACCCGATCATCGACACCACTGCGCTGGCGCGCCTCGTGCTCGACCTTCCCAAAGGCCAGACCCCGGGACTCGCCAGGCTGGTCACCGAGCTCGGCCTCGACGTCACGCCGGCCCACGCGGCGCTCGATGACGCCCGCGCCACCGCGATGGTCTTCCGCGCCTTGATCGCGCGCGCCCAAGACACCCTTGGCTGGAAAACAGTCGGCGACGTCCTGGCCGCGCTGCCACGGCCCATGGTCGACCGGACCGCGCCTAGTCGAAGAGCGTCAGCTGCAAGTCGGGCTCGGGGTGCTCCAGGCCGGACAACCCCACCCCGATCAGGCGCACCGCCCGCGACTCCACGTGCGACTTCTCCAGCGCCGACCGCGCGGCGCGGAAGATCGTCTCGACGTCGTCGGTCGGGCTCGTCCGGCTCACCTGGCGGCTCACCAGCCTGAAGTCGGGAAGCTTCAGCTTCACGTAGACGGTCCGCGCCCTAACCCCGTCGGTCTTCAGCCGTTCGGTGACTCGATCCGTGAGGTCGCGCAGCGCGGTCTCGAGCTGGCCCCGGTCGCTGACATCGTTCTCGAAAGTGGTCTCGGCCGATATCGTCTTGGCCGGCCGGCTGCCGTCAACCGGCGACCGATCGCGGCCCTGGGCGAGTCGCTGGAGGACGGCGCCGTTCGTGCCCAGCGCCTGGACCAGGCGCTGCGTTTCGTAAGCGGCGAGCGCGCCCACGTTGCGCAACCCCATGGCGTGAAGCCTTTCCTCCGTCTTTGGGCCGAGGCCGGGTATGACCCCGATGGCCAGCGGAGCCAGGAAGTCGGCCTCGGTGCCTGGGGGGACCAGGACGAGTCCGTCTGGCTTGCGCGTGCCGCTGGCGACCTTGGCCACCAGCTTGGAGGTGGCGGCGCCCACCGATGCCGTGAGGCCGACCTCGGTGTGAATTTGAAACTTGATCCTACGCGCGACCTCCTCCGCGTTCGAAGTCCCGTGCCGGGTTCGCGCGGTCACATCGAGGTACGCCTCGTCCAGCGCGACGCCCTCGACGAGCTCGGGCGACGTGAAGCGGCGGAAGATCTGGTGGACCACACGGCTCGCCTCGCGGTAACGTGCGCCGTCGGGCGCGACCACCGTCAGCTGCGGGCAGACCTGTAAGGCCTCGTGCAGGGGCATCGCCGACCGCACGCCATACGTCCGCGCCTCATAGGACGCCCCCATGATCACCGCCCGCCGCGAACGTCCTGCGACCGCGACCGGTATGCCGCGAAGCTTCGGATCGTCGCGCTGGTGGACGGAGGTGTAGAAGGCGTCGAGATCGACGTGGAGGATGGTCCTCGGCCAGTTGTCCGGTCTCGCCATCGTGCTGTGCAGCGGCCAGTCTGCCACAACGCCTTGTGGCCGACCTCCGCTTGACATCTAAAATCCAGGAGGAATGAGGGGAGTCATCCTGGCCGGCGGCACTGGGAGCCGCCTGCACCCCTTGACGCGCATCACCAACAAGCACCTGCTCCCGATCTACGACCGCCCGATGATCAACTACGCGATCGAGTCTCTGGTCGGCGCCGGCGTGGTGGAGATCATGCTCGTCACGGGCGGCACCCACGCGGGGGAGTTCCTTCGCCTGCTCGGCAATGGGCACGAATTTGGCATCGAACGCCTTTTCTACGCCTACCAGGACAAGCCGGGTGGGATCGCTGAAGCCCTTGGCCTGGCTGAGAAGTTCGTCGCGGGTGACCGGTGTGTCGTGCTGCTGGGGGACAACATCTTCGAGCGGTCGATCCGCCCTTGTGTCGACGCTTTTGAGAAGCAGGCGCGCGGCGCTCGAGTCGTTCTTTCCCAGGAATCCAATCGCGAGCATCTGCGCAACCTGGGAGTCGCGCAGTTCGACAGCAATCGCCGGATCGAGAGGATCATCGAGAAGTCCGAAAAGCCACCTAGCGACTTCGCCGTCACCGGCGTTTACTTTTATGACTCGACGGTCTGGGAGGTTCTGCCCGCCCTCAAGCCCTCCGGACGGGGAGAGCTCGAGATCACCGACGTGAACAACTGGTTCCTGGAAAACGGATTGATGGAGTACGACGTGCTCGAAGGCTTCTGGGGCGATGCGGGGGAGTCGATCCCTGCGTACTATGCGGTCCTTGATTTCGTCCGGGCACACGGAGTGAACAAGCCAACATGACAATCGAGGGCGTGGTCTTGAAAGAGCTGACCACTCATTCCGACGAGCGCGGCTTTTTCCGCGAGGTGATTCGAGAGACCGACGAGTTCTTCGATCATTTCGGCCAGTGGAGCCACTCCTTGATGTATCCGGGCACGGCGAAGGCGTGGCATATCCACCAGCGTCAGACCGACTGGTGGTACGTCATGGGCGCACTCAAAGTGGCCCTGTATGACACGCGCGAAAGCTCGCCGACCAAAGGGCAGCTCATGGAGTTCCTGATGGGCGACCGGCAGTCGGTGTGCCTGAAGATTCCGCCCGGCGTGGCGCACGGCTGTCGCGCTCTCGAGCTCAGTCACATCCTCTACATCACCTCTCACGTTTACGCGCCCGAGGATGAAGGCCGGATACCCCATGACGACCCGACGATCGGCTACGACTGGACGGCGGGACCAACTATCAAGTGACGCGCTCGCTGGGGCGGCTGTTGGTTGCAGGGGCCGCAGGTTTCATCGGTTCGAACTTCGTTCGCCACGTCCGCCGGACGCGCCCTGACGTTGCCATCACGGTGCTCGACAAGCTGACCTACGCGGGCAACCTGGCCAACCTCGCCGAGTTTGAAGGCCAGCCGGGCTACCGCTTTGTGCACGGGGACATCTGCGACGCCGATCTCGTCAACACGCTGGCCGGTCAGTCGGATGCAATCGTCAACTTCGCCGCCGAGACGCATGTCGACCGTTCCCTGATGGACCCCTTCGCTTTCATAGAGACGGACGTTCGTGGCACCGCGGTGCTGTGCGAGGCGGCGCGCAGATATGGACACGAGGTCTTTCTGCTCGTCAGCACCGACGAGGTCTACGGGGACGTGAGCGAAGGTCGCTCTCGAGAAGAAGATCCACTCCGTCCCCGCAGTCCCTACTCCGCGAGCAAGGCCGGGGGCGAGCACATCGCACGCGCTTACGCAGAGAGCTTCGGGCTGCCGCTGTTGGTGACGCGAGGCTCGAACAACTACGGCCCATACCAATATCCCGAGAAGCTGATCCCAGTCTTGATCACCAACGCGATCGATGACATGCGGCTGCCGCTGTACAACGACGGCTCGGCGGTCAGGGACTACGTTTACGTCGAGGACCACTGCCGGGCCATCGACCACGTGCTGCACGAAGCGCCGGTGGGCGGCGTGTACAACGTCGGGACGGGAATGGAGACCAATGGCCTGCACGTCGCAGAAGCGGTGCTCGACATCATCGGCAAGCCTCGAAGCCTGATCGAGTTCGTCGCCGACCGGCCGGGGCACGACTACCGCTACGCGGTGGACATCGGGCGCATCACCGCGCTGGGCTGGGAAGCGCAGGTCGCCTTCGCTGAGGGTCTCGAGCGCACGGTCCGCTGGTACCGGGAGCACGAGGAGTGGTGGCGCCCGCTCAAGTCCGGCGAGTACTGGGAGTACTACAAGCGCAACTACCGGCCCCTCGTCATCTAGGCCGTCTGGCTCGCCGCACCACAAGCGCGGCCGAGACGACGATAGAACCGGCAAGGACCGCGAGAAGCGCCACGTTGTAGCCGTGTGAGAGGGTCGTGTCGCCCTCCGGCCACTGCGATGGCGGAATGCTGTAGGGCGGCGCGGCGTCGTACTGGCGCCTCGCCTGGCCCGACGCGGAGTCGGCGAGGTCGTCAGCCGGTGAGTCCACCCCGACCAGGAAGAAGTCGTTGCCCTTGACGAACGAGATCACGTCCGCGTAGTCGGGTCCGGTGGCGTCGGCGAGATGCCAGCCGTAGTAAGGATCGATACCGCTCATCGATATGGCGCGTACGTAATGGGAGCTGGCTTTATCGCTAGCAGCTGATTCGGTCAGCCAACGTCGTGCTCCCTCGCCGCCTGCGAACGCAACGACGAGCTCGAGGAGGAGGTGGTTGGACGGCTTCTGGATCCAGCTGTGCGCGTAACCGGACACGAAACCGTCGCGCCTCAAGCTCGCGTCGGCCGCAGACGTATCGGCGGGGGAGAGAAAGCCGACGTATTCCTGGAGGTCGAAGGCGCCATGAATCGGAATTGCCGTCGTGGTGTCATCGGCATAGCCAGTCGCGGCCGGACTTGCGATCACGGTGTTGAGCGATGGCGAGGGGCTTGGCGATGCGGCGGACGCAACCGGTCCGGCGACCATCGTGAGCAGAAAAACTGCGGTTAAGGCGCGACCGGCGCGCGTCACGCTATTTCAGCTGCTGGGCGGTTGAGGCCACTCCGCGGACGGCTTCGTCTCCGGTGGCTGCCCCGCCTGGGGCACCGGACGCCACGTCCGGCCATCCCACCACAGCGTCCCGTCGCTCGAGCGCTGCGCCGTCGGTGGCGCTTCCTGGGCAGCGTCCTTCCAGCCCTGTCCGTCCCACCAGTAGTTGCCGTCCGGCGACATCTGGATGTTGCTGCCAGGCATTCCGGCCGCGCCCGCCGCCCAGGATCCAGCGCCCCCACTCATGTCGGGCGTCGCGGCTACAGCACCGGCCATCATGGGGGCAGGTCCGCGGCGCCTCAAAGCCAGGAAGGCTACGAGCGCGACGACGACGACAATGAACGCGATCGCGATGCCGAGAGCTGCCACCGGGAAGCTCGAGGCCGTGTTGCTGACGGCGTTTTCTGGCCATTGCGAGGATGGAATCGTGCTTGCGGGCGCGGCTTCGTACTGTGTTTTGGCCTGCTGAGCGGCCAGCGTCAGGACGTCGTCCTTGGCCGAGGCGAGGATGACAAAAAAGATGTCGTTGCCCTTGGCGAAGACGAACAGGTCGCCCACCGTGTTGCTCGATGACTCGGCGAAGTGCGCGCCGTAGTAAGGGTCGATGCCGCTGACAGTGTCGGCGTGTTTATAGCTCGGGTCGGCCTTGTCCGAAGCTTCCAGCGCGGTGAGCGCCTTCTTTGCGCCTGCTCCACCTTTGAAAGCCATCACCGCCTCGACCATCGCATGGCCGGCGCTGGATGAAGCCCACGTCTTGCCATAGCCGTCCAGGAAGCCGTCCCTGTTGAGCGTGGCCTCCGTCTCGGCCGCGCTTGTGCCGCTGGTCCCGTTCGAGGTCGCCCAGTCGTGTGAAGTGAACTTGCCGTGCAGCTGCCCGGTTGTCAGTTCAGCGAAGTCCGAGCCCGGCGGCTTGGCGAGGACGCTGTCCAACGCCGGGGAAGGGCTCGGTGTGGCGGCTGCCGCGTTCAGCGGCCACAGCATCAGTGCCGCGAACGCAGCGATCGTAAGCGTGTAAATCCGGAGTTGCACGCGGCCCATCTTATCGGTTGGCACCGAATCTTCCCCCCATCCCACGCCAGTACCAATGCAGATAACGCGGGAGCCACTCCAAGAGCTTGAACCGGCTCTGGCCTTCGGTGCGGTCGCGCCAGGTGGTGGGCACCTCGGCCACCCGCAAGCCAAGGCGGTACGCCTTCACGGTCAGCTCGAGGCCTAGCTCGAAGCCACCCCGCGACTCGATGGTGACCTGGTTCAGAAGGCGCTTCGAGTAGAGGCGGAAGTTGCTCGTCGCGTCGTGGATGGGCAGGCCGCCGAGCCAGTGGAGCGACAGCCCGGCCGTTCGCGACATCGTTCGTTTGAGCAGCGGGCCGCCGACCTGATGGCCACCACGCATGTAGCGCGACCCGGCGACGACGTCGGCGCCGGCTCGAGCGAGCTCGACCATTGGATCGATGTCGTCCGGGTCGTCAGAGCCATCACCCATTGTGATCAACACGTATGGGGCGCGCGCAGCGCGCAAGCCCGACTTCATTGCGTTGAGCGCGCCGCGGCCGAGTGTGTTCTTGTGGAGGCGCAGCTCTGGCAGCTCCGCCTGCAGACGCCTGACCACCGGCACCGTCGTGTCTTCGTCGAAGTCATGGACCACGAGGACTTCGAGAGGCCTGACCTTGCAGCGCTCGACGACGCCGCGGAGGGTCGGCACCACGTTCTCGCCCTCGTTGTACACGGGGATCACCACGCTGAGCGAGGGAGTCTCGTCCGTCAAATCCTTCCGGCTTCGATCTCTTCGCGAATCCATGGGATCACCTCGTCCAGCACATCCTCGAGGGAGGTCGTGGCCTCGAAGCCCAGCACCTCGCGGGCCTTGCCCACGTCCGGCACCCGCATCTGAACGTCGTGCTCGTACGGGGGGTCGGAGACAAGTCGAAGCGGTTTGTCCGGGCCGTGGACTTTGCGCCAGATGACCTCCGCCAGCTCGCGGACGGTGGTCTTGCGAGCTGTCGAGAGGTTGAAGTCCTCATTGAGCGCGCGCTCTGACTCCATCGCCAGGCGGATGCCTCTCGCCAGGTCGCCCCCGTAGGTGTAGTGCCGCACCTGGCTGCCGTCACCGAGGATGTGGAGTGGGTCCTGGCCCTTGAGCACCTTCTGAACGAGGTCTGGCACGACGTGGCTCATGGCGAGCTTCACGTTTCCGCTCATCACGTCATGGTCGCGCAAGGCGCGTCGTTCTCCAATGCCGACGCAGTTGAACGGTCGAACGATCGTGTAGGGCAGGCCGTACTGCTCATGCGCGCCGCGCGCGAAGTATTCCGTGGCGAGCTTTTGAAAGCCGTAGGTGGATCGTGGCGGTGGACTCGAAGCCTGGGCTCCTTCGGGTGTCGGAAAGATCGACGCCGACTCGAACACCATGCTGCTCGAGAGAACGGTGATCTTTTGCAGACGCCCGAGCCGAAACGAATTGATCGCGGCGTCGAAAGTGGCCGCGCAGATTCGCTCGTTCTCGGCGAGCAGGTCATACGCGAACTCGTGGAAATAGGAGATGCCACCAATCATCGCCGCGCCGGCGACGACGTGGTCGCATTCGACCGCGAGCTCGGTCAGGAGCTCCGCGTCTTTGGCGTCGCCTTCGACCAGGCGGTAGCGCGAGTCGTTGTCAAACGTGCGCCGCACCGGGCCGTACTTGCTGAAGTTGTCGACGCCGACAACCTCGTGGCCGGCATGGATCAGCTCGGCGACGAGGTACCCGCAGATGAAGCCGGCAGCGCCGGTGACTAAAACTTTCAGAGTCTGATTGGGCCCGTGACGCCCCAGATGTCGACCACCTCGCGGCCGTCCAGCTCGAGCCCCCGGTAGGCGCGGTGGGGGGCCCCGACGACCAGCACGTCAGAGTCCCGCAGCACCTTGTCGAGCGGCTCGAAGGTCGGGTCGGGAACGTACGGGTCGGTGCAGATGACCTTCGCGCCCTTGAACTGGGCCAGCTTGCGCAGCTTGTAGCTGAGCGAGGCGCGGGCGTCGTCCGACTCGCCTTTGAACGCCATGCCGAGGATGCCCACAGTTCGACCCAGCAGCGGACTGCGCGAGTTGAGGGTGTCCACGATGTATCCGGGTAACCCTTCGTTGACCTGCATCGCCGCCTGGCCCATGGGGAAATGGTCGGGCGTGAAGGCCGAGAGCTGCATGGTGTCCTTCAGCAGGCACGGCCCCGCGGCAAAACCCGGGCCGGGAAGATCGGCGGCGCGGGGATAGTCCTGCCGGATTGCGTTGAGCACCCGGTTGTAGTCGAGGCCCGAGCGGCTGACGATCTGGAAGAACTGGTTGGCGATCGCGAACTTCATGTACCGCCATGTGTTGGTCAGGAGCTTGGCGAGCTCCGCCTCCAGCGGAGTCGTCTGGATGACAGAGCCGACACCCAGCCGCTCGAACAGCTCCCGGGCCCGGACGAATGCGACGTCTGAGGTGACACCGACCAGCTGCGGCAGTGTCCTCAGCTCTTCGAGCGCATGGCCCTCTGCGATACGTTCCGGGCAGAACGCGACGTCGGCCTCGACGCCCGCCTCCCGAAGGCGCCGTTCGACCGCCTCGCTGGTGCCAGGGAAGACGGTCGAGCGCAGGACGACCAGGGAACCAGGCTGCAGGTGCGGTGTCAGCTCGTCGACGACGTTGTCGAAGATTCGAACCGATGGGTTCATGAACTCGTCGATCGGCGTGCCGATGACGAGGATCACCGTCCTTGTGCGCTTCAGCATCGCGGGGTCAGGCGAGAGCTCGAGGCGGCCGGTCGGCAGCAGTTTGGCCAGCAGCTCCTCGGCGCCGGTTTCCTTGAAAGGCACCTTGCCTCCCTTGACCTGATCGATCTTCGCTCGATCGATGTCGTTGATCCCGACGCGGTAGCCGCAGTCCGCCAGCGACAGGGCAAGCGGGAGGCCGACGTGGCCGCACCCGCCGACGATTACGAGGTCCAGGTCATTCATGGCCGCCAAATTATGATTCCTGTGCTCATGAACCAACTTCGGAAGGGCGCTGGTGGCCCGTCCGTGTTGCTGGACATGAGGCCTTTGCAGGGACCAGGCGGCCGCCGCGGCGTGGGCGCGTACGCCCGGGGGCTGCTCAAGGGGCTCATCGAGGCGGGCTTCGACTCTCACCTGACCTTGCTGCTCGACGTTGCGTTCGACGCGCCGGCCCTGCCTCTCGGGGAATACAAGCTGGTCGGCAGCAGGCGCCGAAGTCATGGCCAGCTTGCTGCCTACGAAGACGCCGTGGTCCTTGCCCAGGACCTCGAGCGGATCGGCCCTGATGTCTACCACGCCATCGATTTCCACCTGCCCGGCCGGAGCCCCTGCCGGCTCGTGGTGACGCTGCACGACCTGATTCCCTGGGCTTGGGGAGGGCCGCGCATGCGCGGCGAGCGGCTTCGCTACTGGCTCGGTCGCCGCCTGGTCAAGCGGGCCGACCGGGTCATCGCGGTCTCCAACGCGACCGCGGAGGACGCGATTCGACTTCGAGTCGCCTCTCGGCATCGAATGCAGGTCATCCCCGAGGCCGCGGACCCGATATTTGAGCCGCGCGAGGGGGCACAACATCGGGTCAGAGAGCAGTGGGGCTTAGAGGCTCCCTACCTGCTGTTTGTCGGAGCCCTGGACGCGCGTAAGGATCCGGCGGGTCTCCTCGTGGCGTGGGAAGCTGCCCGACGCGCGCATCCTGGGCTCGAGCTTGTGCTCGCCGGCGAGCCCGGCAAGCAGGCGCCCCCGAGCATGCCGGGAGCGGTCAGGGTCGGCAGGGTGGACGGCGAGGTGCTGGCCGACCTGTACACCGCCGCCGCATGCCTCGTTTTTCCGAGCCGCTACGAGGGATTCGGGCTGCCGTGCCTGGAGGCTATGGCGTGCGGGTGCCCGGTTGCGGCGTACCGAAATTCGAGCCTTCCGGAGGTGGTGGACGAGGCGGGAGTGCTCGTTGCCGACGGCGACCCAGAGGCGCTTGGCGCCGCGGCCGCAGCCATGATCGGCGAGCGAGACCGCTGGCGCCGCGCCGGAATCCAGCGCGCCAGGAGGTTCAGTTGGGCCAAGGCTGCCGCCGAGACGATCTCGGTCTATGAATCTGTGCTGAGATAATCGGCCGGGTTGAGCAAGGTCGCAGTCATCGGCGCGGGTTACGTGGGGCTGACCACCGCCGCATGTCTCGCGGACCTCGGCAACGATGTCAGGGTCGTGGACGTCGACCAGCACAAGATCGCGCAGCTCCAGCGCGGCAAGATGCCTTTCTATGAACCAGGCCTGGCCGAGCTGGTCGAACGCAACACAAAAGCCGGCCGGCTTCACTTCAGCACCTCATACGTCGACGCCGTGCCCGGTGCCGAGTACGCGATCATCGCCGTGAGCACGCCCGAGGGCGAGGGTGGCGAGGCGGATCTCTCCTACGTCGAGGCCGCAGCCAGCTCCATCGCCGACGCGATGGACGGGCCGCTGGTGGTCGTGAACAAGTCCACCGTCCCGCCGTTGACCGGTGACATGGTTTCTCGGGTACTTCAGAAAATCAATAGCCGCCAGCCGGCCGCCGTCGTATCCAACCCTGAGTTTCTGCGCGAGGGCTCCGCCATCCAGGACTTCATGCATCCCGACAGGGTCGTGGTCGGGAGCCACGATCGCGAAGCGGCCGAGAAGGTGGCGAAGCTCTACGCCCCGCTCGATGCACCCGTCCTTATCACGCCAAACATCTACACAGCGGAGATGGTGAAATACGCCTCCAACGCTTTCCTGGCGACTCGCATCTCATTCATCAACGAGATCGCGCGGATAAGCGAGCGCGTCGGCGCGGACGCGAAGCTGGTCGCGGAGGGCATGGGTCTCGACAAGCGGATCGGGCCAAGCTTCCTCGACGCCGGGATTGGCTATGGCGGGAGCTGCCTCCTGGGACACGAGACGGTCCTCGTTCGAGGTGGCGATGCCGTGCGGCTGATTCCGCTCTCCCAGGTCTTTACTGAATTCAGCGCTATCGAAGACCTCGAAGTCCTGGCGTGGGTCCCCGAGACGAGATCGGTCGAGTACTTGCCGGTCCGCACCGCGACCGTGCGGCCGTATGAGGGCGAGATCATCGAAGTGCGGACGAAGATGGGGCGACGGGTTCTATGCACGCCTGACCACCCATTCGCTACTCGCAAAGGCGTGAAGCTAGCCGATCAGCTTGGCCCCGGCGACTGGGTTCCGATCGCGACGCGAGCGCCATCGGCGGCGGCGCCGATCACCGAATTCAACCTGCTGGATGGTTTGACCCACGTCAACTTGACGCGCGCGGATGTGATTGTCAGACCTGCAAATGAAGTCCTCGCGGGCGTGACGCCACGGTCGCTGAAGCCGGCGCTGGCCATTGGCCGCGCCCACAACGTTTTGCGTGCGGGAGCAATGCGCCTCACGGAGCTGGACGCGCTGGGTCTGGCCCTTGACCGTTCGACGCTCAAGACCGCAAGAAACGGCACGGAGGTGCCTGTGCGCCTGCAGGCCGACGAAGCGTTCTGGCGAATCGTCGGTCTCTATCTGGCCGAAGGCCACTGCACAAGAGACGGAAGCCGCGAGCGGATGCAGTGGTCCTTCAACCACACGGGCGAGGAGGATCTCATCGAAGAGGTGCGCAGCTTTTGGGCACGGCACGGAGTGAAGGCCGACGTTCGGCACAACCTGACTGCGACTTCCGTTGTGGTTTCATCTCGCGTGCTCGCCGGGTTCTGGCTTGGGGTCTTGAACTTGGGGAGGAACTGCAACGACGCGCGTGTGCCGGATTCCATCTGGGCCCAGCCGCTCGAGCACAAGCGTGCGCTTCTGTCCGGATACTGGCAGGGCGACGGCAGCTGGAGCCTCATCAACGGCGGACCCAGCGTGATTCTCGAGTGCGGAACGACGAGCCCAATGCTGGCCGACGGGTTGCTGCGCCTCCTGGCCGATGTAGGAGTAGTGGCGTCGATGCGCGTGGGTCGGACAGCCAAGTCCACCCGCGACACCTACTGGATCCGGTGCTCTGGCGCCGATCAAGTCGAGAACCTCCTCGAGCTCGTGCCGGAGACCGATCGTGAGTCGATCGTTGCTTCGATCACAAAAGAAAAAAAGCGGATCGCCCCAACCGGCTACCGAAGAGAGGGCGAGAACACTGCATGGGTGCGCGTGGTGGACGTAAAGCGCCGGCCTTTCGCCGGGCCCGTGTACTCCCTCGAGGTGCCAGGTGCTCACACGTTCGTGACAACGGGTTCTCTCGTGACGCACAACTGCTTTCCGAAGGACGTCGCGGCGCTCGCTGCCGTCGCCGAGGGGTTCGATTATCACCCTGAGCTCCTGCATGCGGTCATGGACATCAACCGCGACCAGCGCATGCTCGTCATCGACAAATTGCGCGCATGTCTCGATGAGCTCCCAGGGTGCGTCATCGGCCTGCTCGGTCTGGCGTTCAAGCCCAACACCGACGACATGCGCGAGGCGCCGAGCGTTGATATTGCAAAAGTCCTGCTCGCGGCGGGCGCCGAGGTTCGCGCTTACGACCCGGCGGCGATGGAAAGGTCCAAGATGCTGCTGCCGGGCGTGGAGCATGTGAAGGACGCGTACGCGGTGGCCGCCGGCGCCGACGCGCTGGTCGTGGTCACAGAATGGAATGAGTTCAGGCAGCTCGACATGGCGCGCCTGAAGCAGCTGATGCGCCGGCCGGTGATCGTGGATGGTCGGAACATCTATGACCCTGCTGTGATGAAGAACCTGGGTTTCACCTATCGCGGCATTGGCCGCGAGTAGCTCGGCCCGGCCGAGGGCGGTTGTCTCGGGCGGCGCCGGGTTCATCGGTTCCCACCTGTGCGCGGCGCTGCTCGAACGAGACATGCGCGTCCTCGCCCTCGACAACTTCATCACTGGATCGCCCCAGAACCTCGAGCCCTTGCAAGGCAACCCGGAATTCGAGTTTCGCCAGGCCGACGTCAATCATGGTGTGTTCATCGGAGGCGACGTGCGCTACGTCCTGCATTTCGCGTCGCCTGCGTCGCCTCCGCAGTACGACGCCAACCCGATCCACACCCTGAAGGTCGGGACCATCGGGACGATGAACATGCTCGGCCTGGCGCGGGCGAAGAACGCGACATTTCTCCTGGCCTCCACGTCCGAGGTGTATGGAGACCCATTGGTCCATCCCCAACCGGAGTCCTACTGGGGCAACGTCAACCCCATCGGACCACGTGGCTGTTACGACGAGGCCAAGCGGTGCGCCGAGGCATACGCGATGGCCTATCGACGGATGCATCAAGTGGACACGCGCATCATCCGCATCTTCAACACGCACGGCCCGCGGATGCAGGTCCAGGATGGCCGCGCCGTCCCGAACTTCATGGCCCAGGCGATTCGCGGTGAGCCGCTCACCGTCTACGGCGACGGCTCGCAGACGCGAAGCCTGTGCTACGTCTCAGACCTGGTTCGTGGGGTGATCGCAGCGCTCGAGCGAGGCGACGAGCAGCCGGTCAACCTCGGTAACCCGGAGGAGGTCACTGTGCTCGAGCTCGCGGAGACGATCATCCGCCTCGCGGGCTCGAAAAGCAGGATCGACCATCGTGAGCTGCCGGTCGACGACCCCAAGCAGCGGCGTCCCGACATCACGCGAGCGCGCAAGCTCCTTGGGTGGCAGCCTGAGGTGGGTCTCGAGGACGGACTCCGCCGAACCCTTGAATACTTCCGGTCGGTGCTGTGACCTGGAAGTCACCCCGTGGACGCCATCCGTGACATCTGACGACCTGAAGCGCTACATCCGCGATGTTCCCGACTACCCACAGAAGGGGATCATCTTCCGCGACATCACGCCGCTGCTGGGCGATAAGAAGATCTTTCGCGACGTGGTCGAGCTCATGTCCAGGGCCTGGCTGGCCGATCCTCCGGAGCTTGTGGCTGGGATCGAGGCTCGCGGATTCATCCCGGGCGCCGCGATCGCGGTGAAGCTTGGTGCGGGATTCGTGCCCATTCGCAAGACCGGCAAGCTGCCGTGGATGACAGTGGTCGAGTCGTACGACCTCGAATACGGAACGGACCAGCTCGAGGTGCACTCCGACGCCGTCCAACCAGGCCAGAAGGTGCTTATCGTGGATGATGTTCTCGCGACCGGCGGGACCGCTTCGGCCGCGGTACGCCTCATGCGCAAGCTCGGTGCCGACGTCGTCGGAGTGCAGGTTTTGATCGAGCTCGGCTACCTGGAAGGCAGGGAGCGGCTCAGCGAGGTCAAGCTTGTCAGCGAGATCCTGTACTGATGCAGAGGAGACAGTCTTGAAAGTCAGTTCGAAAGCAAGCGACGTCAAAGACTCGAGTCTGGCCGTCCAGGGACAGGACCTGGTCGACTGGGCGGCCCGGGAGATGCCCGTGTTGACCCTGATCCGCCAGCGCTTCGTCAAGGACCAGCCACTGAAGGGCCTCCGTCTGGCCGCGTGCCTTCACGTCACGAGCGAGACGGCAAACCTGATGCTGACGCTAAAGGCGGGTGGCGCCGAGATCGCTCTGTGCGCGTCGAACCCGCTGTCTACAAACGACGCGGTAGCCGCTGTGCTCGCCGCTCAGCACGGCATCAAGACGTACGCGATTCGCGGCGAGGACAATGACACCTACTACGGGCACATCGAGGCGGCCCTCGATCACCGGCCACAGCTGACGATGGACGACGGCGCCGACCTCGTTTCCGTTCTCCATAAGTCGCGGCGCGCGCAGCTCGTCGAGGTCATCGGCGGCACCGAGGAGACAACGACGGGCGTGATCCGCCTGCGCGCAATGGCCGAGCACGGCGTGCTGGCCTACCCGATTGTCGCGGTCAACGAGGCCGACACCAAGCACATGTTCGACAACCGATACGGTACTGGCCAGTCGACGATCGACGGGATCATCCGGGCCACGAACGTGCTGCTCGCGGGCAAGACGTTCGTCATCGCCGGCTACGGCTGGGTTGGCCGAGGTCTCGCCTCGCGCGCCAAGGGACATGGCGCGGACGTCATCGTCACGGAGGTTGACTCGGTCAAAGCCCTCGAGGCGGCGATGGACGGGTTCCGCGTCATGAAGATGGACGAGGCCGCCCTGGAAGGCGACATCTTCGTCACGGTCACAGGCGACGTGAACGTGCTCGACCGGAAGCACTTCGAGGCCATGAAGGATGGCGCAATCCTCGCAAACTCCGGCCACTTCAACTCGGAGATCAACCTGAAGGCGCTCGACGAGATGGCGACCAGCGTGCGCCCGGTCAGGCCGTCGGTGCAGGAGTACAGGAAGGGCGATGGTCGGCGGCTTTTCCTCCTGGCTGAAGGCCGCCTGATCAACCTCGCGGCGGCAGAAGGCCATCCGGCGGCCGTGATGGACATGAGCTTCGCCAACCAGGCGCTGTGCGCCGAGTACATCGCGAAAAACGCGTCGAGCCTGGAGCGCAAGGTCTACGACGTGCCCGAGGAGATCGACGCCGAGGTCGCGCGTCTGAAGCTTCACGCGATGGGCATCGCCATCGACACGCTGACCGAAGAGCAGCAGCGCTACCTGTCCTCGTGGGAAGAGGGCACCTAACCTAAAGGGCGCGATGTTTGGACCCGCTCGGCGCACCTGGGTGCTGGGCGGAGGCGGCGCGCGGGGCGCCGCGCAGGTTGGCGTGCTGCAAGCGCTCTTCGAGGCGGGAGTCGAGGCGCCGGCCGCCATCGTCGGCACGAGCGTCGGCGCTCTGAACGGCGCCTCTATCGCCGCTTATCCGTCGCTGGCTGGAACCATGATGCTGCGAGAGGTCTGGTTGTCTCGCCAGGCGGCGGCCGTCTTCGAGGCTCACCCCTTGGGCGTGATCGTCTCGGGTCTTCGCCGCGATCGGCTGAGCCTGATGCCCCAGCGGAACGTCAGGCGCCTGATCGATCGGGCCGAAGGCCTGACTGGCATGGCGACCTTCGAGCAGCTGCGGGTGCCGCTGGCGGTCGTGGCGACAGACATGAACGCAGGCAGGCCGGCCGTTTTTCGCTCCGGCGCGCTGACGCCGGCACTGCTCGCCTCGACGGCGATCCCCGGACTGTTTCCGTCGGTCCGGATCAACGATCGGGAGCACCTCGACGGAGGAGTGGTCGACAACACGCCGATGAACACCGCGGTCGACGACGGCGCGAAGGACGTCCTTGCGATCAGCTTGATGGGCGGCGGCGAATACGAGCAAGCGCCCAACAGCCTGCCCGAGCTGATCGCCCGGACGCTGCAGCTTTCGCTGCACCACCAGATGCTGAGCGATTACGAAAGGCTGCGGCAGCGCGCCCGCATCGTCGTCATCTGCCCGATCACCGCGCCGACGGCGACCTGGGTGATGAAGCGCGAGCACGTCGAGGCGGTGATGGAGTCGGCGCGCGCCTCGACAGCGAAGCTGCTTCACGATCGGGGCTCGAAGCTGTTCCGTCACTCTGGGATCCACTACGTTGACCTGAGCTAGGATTCGGTCGTCCCAGAGGGAAAACCCTGGCGCTTGGGGGCGCTCGCACGCGGTCGGGCATCCTTGCCGGCGCGGGAGATTCGAAGGAGGACTACCTGTAGTGCCGTCACTGTTCACGTCCGAGTCCGTCACCGAAGGCCACCCGGACAAGCTGGCCGACCAGATCTCCGACGCCATCCTCGACGCGATCCTGGCCAAGGATCCGCTCGCTCGAGTCGCGTGCGAGGCGATCGTCACGACCGGCCTCGCCATCGTCGTGGGGGAGATCACGACCGACTGCTACGTCGACATACCTCGCATCGTGCGCCAGACCGTGCGTGAGGTTGGCTACACGCGCGCGAAGTACGGTTTCGACGCCGAGACCTGCGGCATCGTGACCAGCATCGACGAGCAGTCGCCGGACATCGCGCAGGGCGTCGATGTCGGCGGCGCGGGAGACTCCGGGATGATGTTTGGCTTTGCCTGCGACGAGACCCCGGAGCTGATGCCGCTTCCGATCATGCTGGCGCACCGCCTCGCCCGCAAGCTCGCGGAGGTGAGGCGCAACAAGACGCTCAACTACCTCAGGCCGGACGGCAAAGTGCAGGTCACGGTCAGGTATGGCGACGACGGCAGGCCGGAAGGGGTTGAAAACATCGTGCTTTCGGCTCAGCACCATGACGAGGTCGACCCCGCCCACCTGCGTTCGGACATCGCGGAGCACGTCATCGACGCCGTCATCCCGGCCGAGCTGCGGAACGGGTCGGTGCGCTCGTTCATCAATCCGACCGGGAGGTTCGTCGTCGGCGGGCCGGTGGCCGACGCAGGCCTCACAGGCCGCAAGATCATGGTCGATACATACGGGGGCTACGCGCGACACGGAGGCGGCTGCTTCTCGGGCAAGGATCCGACGAAGGTCGACCGCGCCGGCGCTTACGGGGCGAGGCATGTCGCCAAGAACATCGTCGCCGCAGGACTCGCCAGCCGCTGCGAGGTCCAGGTCTCCTATGCGATCGGCGTGGTGAAGCCCGTGGCGGTACGGATCGAGACTTTCGGCACTGGAAAAGTCCCCGACAGCGCGATCGCCGCCGCCGTGACTCGATTGTTCGACCTCAGCCCGCTTGGCATCATCAAGGAGCTCAACCTCAGACGGCCTCTCTTTCGACAGACAGCGGTGTACGGGCATTTCGGACGCACGGACATCGACGCGCCCTGGGAATCGACCATGCGTGCCAAGGAGCTGGCGGAAGAGGCGCGGTGACCACCACAGTTGCAGTGATCCCGGCGGGAGGGGCCGGCACGCGGCTGTGGCCGCGGTCGCGACGCTCGACTCCCAAGCATGCGCTCCCGCTGGGTGGTGGCGGCCGCGCTCTTCTACGCGATACATACGACCGGGTGCACGGGCTTGCCGCCGAGGTCTACGTGGTCACGGAGCTGGGGCAGCGCGAGATCATCCAGGCTGTTCTGCCCGAAATCGACGACGGGCACCTCATCGTCGAGCCGGTAGCTCGCGGCACGACGAATGCATACGGACTCGCGGCGATGACGGTCGAGGAGCGTCATCCCGACGCGGTCATGGTTGCGATGGCATCCGACCATGTGGTCCGCGGGCGGGCGGCGGTGACGAAAGCTGTCCGAGCTGCTTTGCGCGCTGCTGAACGCACCAACAGCATCGTCCTGTTCGGGCTGAAGCCGGCGTTTGCGTCGACCGGTCTCGGCTATATCCATGCGCCGCGGCGTGGACCTGCCGGAACCCGTCGCGTCGAGAGCTTCACCGAGAAGCCGGACCTGCGCACGGCCACCCGCTTTCTGAAGTCAGGCGGCTACTACTGGAACCTCGCCTGGTTCGCGTGGCGAGTCGATGTCTTTCTCGAGGAGCTGGCTCGCCACGCGCCCCGCCATTACGCCGGCTTGCGCAAGGTGATGAATGCACGCCGGGCGCGCGACGAGGCGGCCGCCGGCGAGCTTTATCGCAAGCTGCCTGTAGAGGTCATCGACCGCAGCGTGCTCGAAAAGACCGACCGCCTGCTGCTGGTCCCGGCCGATTTCGATTGGGCCGACATCGGCAACTGGTCCGAGCTCGGCGACCGCGTCCACGCCGACGCTCATGGCAACTCGGTCGAGGGTGAGGCCGTCCTGGTCGATACCACGGGAAGCCTGGTTTTCGGCGACCGCCGGCTGGTCGCTGCCATCGGGGTCAAGGACATGATCATCGTCGACACCGAGGACGCACTGCTCGTGGTTCCACGCTCCCGGGCGCAGGACGTGCGCAAGGTCGTCGACGCGCTCAAGCGAGCACGCAAAAATCGTTACCTTTAGGCAGTGAAACCGACCCAGATAAGGTTTGGCACCGATGGCTGGCGCGGTGTGATTGCCGACGATTTCACGTTCGGCAACGTGCGTCGAGTAGCGCAAGGCACCGCCCAGTACATGAAGTCGCGGTCCAACGATCCGCTGGCCATCGTCGGCTATGACTGCAGGTTTGCATCGGAGGATTTCGCGCACGCGGTGGCCGAAGTATTCGCCAGCAACGCCATCCGGACGCTGGTGTTCGACCGTCCGTCGCCGACCCAGGTCGCATCGTGGACCGTGATCGACCGCAAAGCCACGGGCGGCGCTGTGATCACAGCCAGCCACAACCCGTATCAGTTCAACGGCTTCAAGTACAAGACGGAGACGGGCAGCGCGGTCCCGTCCGAGGTCATCGCCGAGCTCGAGCGCAACATCGACGCGCTCGACGAGGTCCCTGCCCCGGACCACATGGTGGCGCACGGCATGGTGTCTCCCTACGACCCTCGCCAGGCCTACTATGCGCAGATTGCGCGGATGGTCGACATTGACGCGATCAAGGACGCGGGTCTGCGCATCGTCCACGAGTGCATGTATGGGTCGGGCTACGGCTACATCGGCGAGATGATCGGTGGGGGGCGGACCAACGTCACCGAGCTGCACAACCAGCGCAACCCCCTCTTCGGCGGCATCAACCCCGAACCGATTCCGCCCAACATCGACTCGACCATCTCGTTCATGAAGGTCGGCGGCCAGGATCTTTGCATCTGCACTGACGGCGACGCGGACCGCGTTGGGATCATCGATGAGACCGGTCGATTCATCAACCAGCTACAGGTCTTCGCCCTGCTGATGCTCTACCTCTTCGAGGCGCGAGGCCTGCGTGGGCCGGTCGTCAAGACCGTGAACATGACGGCGATGGTCGACAAGCTCGGGGCGGAGTTCGGCGAGCGCGTGTATGAGGTGCCGGTCGGGTTCAAGTTCGTGGCCCCCAAGATGATGGAGACCAACGCGTTATTGGGGGGCGAGGAGTCTGGTGGCTTCGCGGTTCGAGGCCACATCCCGGAGCGCGATGGAATCCTGATCGGCCTGCTGTTCGCCGACATGATGGTCAAGTCAGGCAAGTCGATCTCTCAGCTCCTGGCCGCGCTCGAGCAGCGGGTCGGGCCGCACGCGTATGCGCGCCACGACATCCACCTCGTCCGGGAGACCTATGACACGGACCGGAAGCGGATTCTCGATACGCTGGAGAAGAACGAGCCGCAGGAGATCGCCGGTGTCGCCGTGCAGCGAGTGCGCTCCGACGACGGGTTCAAGTTCTACCTTGCCGACGGCAGCTGGGTCCTTCTCCGCGCGAGTGGCACCGAAGCGCTGATCCGGATCTACGCCGAGGCTTCCGACAGCGGTGCGGTCGAGGCGAGGCTTCAGGCATTGGAAGACATCGTCGGAATTAGGCAACATGCCGGAGCGTCCTGACTTCGGTCGAGTCGACAGCAGCAAGGTCGAGAAACCCTGGGGGTACGAGCTTCGCTGGGCCATCACCGACCACTACGCGGCCAAGATCCTCCACGTGAACCGGGGCGAGGCGCTTTCGCTGCAGTACCACGAGCATAAGGACGAGTATCAGTACGTGATCAAGGGGGTTGTCGACGTCGAGATCGGAGGGTCGGACGGCGCGCTGACGACTCGCCGGATGGCGGTGGGCGACACCCTTCACATCACACCGGGGACCCGCCACCGCCTTACCGCGGTGGAAGACACCGACATCATCGAGGTGTCCACCCCGGAGATCGATGACGTCGTTCGTTTAGAAGATCGGTACGGCCGTGTTTAGAATTCCAGGCTCGAGATGAAGCTCCCGCCGCTCCTTACGGAAAAGGTCGTCCAGGCTGACTCGGCGGCCAGGTCGGAACGTGACCGAAGCTTTCTGATCTTCGCTGGGGTCGTGCTGATGGCGATCGCGCTCGGGTTCAAGTCCGAGCTCCTTGGCCCGGGCCAGGTCTGGGCGCTTGCGCTGGGCCTCGTGGTTATCGCCGCGCCCGCCCTGCTCGGCTACCTCCGCGGGACCGAAGAGTTCCCCCGCATTGAGCACTACATCCCGGTGGCCCTTGGCGCGACCACCCTGGCAGGACTCTCGCTCCTGGTCCCGGAGCTCTGGAAGTACCTGGTCCTGACGCTGGTCTTCGGCGCCGGGTTCATCATCGCCGCAAGGCTGGATTACCTGCGCCTGCGCGAAGAGGAGAAGCGCGGGCATCTCGTACTTCAGGAGACGATCCTTGTCCTGGTCCTCGCGGGCGCCTACCTGGTGATTGTGACCCTGCCCTTCAATCCGATCCTCCGGCTGCTCTGGATCTTCACGATCACGTTTCTTGCTTCGTATCGAAGCCTCCGGATAAATGGAGTCGCGATCGCGCCGCGGCGCGCATTCATCTTTGCTCTGTTCGTGGGGCAGGTTGTCACGTTTCTGGCGTGGGCGATCACCGCGTTGTCGCTCTACCTGGTCGTGAATGAGGGCACGTTCGCGGTGATGCTCCTCTTCGCGTGGTACATCAACCGCGGTTTGGTCCGCCACACGGTGGAGGACAGCTTCACGAGGAACGTGGTGCTGGAATACGGCGCCTTTGCTGTCGTCCTGATCTACCTCTTCGTCTCGAGCTACCAACCAGGCCGCTGATCCGCGCGTTAGGCGCCAAACGCGCCCATCGCCTTGGTCCGACATCCGCGTTAGGCGCCAAACGCGCCCACTTACATGCCGAGGTAGGCCTTCTGGACTTCCTCTGATGCGAGCAGCTCCTGTCCGGATCCTTGTTGGACGACGACCCCGGTCTCCAGCACGTAAGCGCGGTTGGCGACGTCGAGTGCCTTGTTCGCGTTCTGCTCGACCAGCAGGACGGTTGTGCCCTGCGCGTTGATCTCGCGGACAATGCTGAAGATCGTCTCGATCAGGATCGGGGCCAGGCCTAGCGACGGCTCGTCCAGCATCATCAGCTTCGGCCGCGCCATCAGGGCCCGACCCATGGCCAGCATCTGCTGTTCGCCGCCAGATAGGGTGCCCGCAATCTGGGTACGCCTTTCGTGGAGGCGAGGGAACAGCTTGAAGACGCGATCCATGTCGGAGGTGATCCCGGGCCGGTCGTTGCGTGTGTATGCACCCATGAAGAGGTTGTCGATCACTTTCATTCGCGGGAAGAGCCGCCTGCCCTCGGGTGACTGCGAGATCCCCAGCTCGACGATGGTGGACGGCCCAGTTCGCGTGATGTCGCGGCCGTCAAAGCGGACACTGCCTGACTGAGGATGCATGAGGCCCGATATCGTGCGCAGAGTCGTGGTCTTACCGGCTCCGTTAGACCCGATGAGCGCAACGACCTCGCCCTTCTCGACCCTGATCGACACGCCGCGCAGCGCCTGGATGCGCCCGTAAAAAGCGTCGACCCCTTCTAGCTCGAGGAGTGCCATCAGTGGCTAGGCCGACTTGCCCAGATAGGCTTCGATGACCTTCACGTCCTTGCGGACTTCTTCGGGAGGGCCCTCGGCGATCTTCTCGCCGTGGTCGAGAACCACTATGCGCTCCGAGATCCCCATCACGACCTTCATGTCGTGCTCGATCAAGAAGACAGTGATCCCGCGGCCCACGACCTTCTTGACGAGCTGCATCAGCTCCACCTTCTCCTGCGGGGTGAAGCCGGCGGCCGGCTCGTCGAGCAGGAGCAATTTCGGATCGGTGGCCAGCGCCCGCGCGATCTCCAGCCGGCGCTGCTGGCCGTAGGGAAGATTGCGGGCGTACTGGTTCGCCTGCTTCGCGATGCCGACGAAGCGCAGTAGCTCCATCGCCTCATCGGTGACCCGCTCCTCCTCGCGCCGCTCGCGGGGCAGCTTGAACAGCGAGTCCCAGATCTTGGCGTGCATCCGGACGTGGCGGCCGACCCGCACGTTGTCGAGGCAGGTCATGTAATCAAAGAGCCGGATGTTCTGGAAGGTCCGCGCAATGCCAAGTCTCGCGACCTGGTGCGGCTTGAAGCCGGTGATGTCTTTGCCGTCGAACACCACTCGGCCCGCCGTGGGTTGGAACAGGCCCGTCACGTTGTTGAACAGCGTGGTCTTGCCTGCGCCGTTCGGTCCGATCAGCGCGAACACCTCGCCGCGCTTGATGTGCAGGCTCACATTGTCGACCGCAACCAGGCCGCCGAAGCGCTTGGTGAGGTTGGTCAGCTCGAGGACGTTCTCGGTGGGATCAGGCACGCGCGCCCTCCTCGACCGCAGACGCTTCTTCCTGAACCGCCGCGTGCTTCAGCTCCTGCTCGCGAACGCGGCTCGGGAACAGGCCCTGCGGGCGCAGCAGCATGATCAGGACGAGGATCAAGCCGAAGATCAGGAACTGCAGCCGCTGTACCTCGGCATAGAGCCCGGGCCAGTCGCCATGCTGCGCGTTGAGCGAGCCAAGCCCGACAGCATTGGCGATCGACTCGGAGTTGGACGCCAGCGACGGCAGCAGGGTGTTCAGGACGAAGTAGATGACCAGCGCGCCCACTATGACGCCGGTGATGTTGCCCATCCCGCCGAGCACCACCATCACCAGGACCGTGATCGAAACGATGAACAGGAAGTCGTCGGGGCTGACCAGGGAGAAGATGGCTCCGTAGTAGGCGCCGGCGAATCCGCTGAACGATGCACCGATCGCGAACGCGAGAAGCTTGGTCGTCACGGTATTGATGCCCATGGCTGCGGCTGCCACCTCGTCTTCGCGAATGGCCATCCACGCTCGGCCCAATCGCGAGCGGTAGAGGTTGTTCACCAGGATGACGGCGACGATGATCATGATCACGACCAGGACGTAAAACGCGACCGGGTCGAAGCTGAAGTTGAAGCAGGGTACGAAGTGGCTTTGATCGAGAGGATTGCGGCAGGTCGAGTTCTGAATGACCGAGACGCTGTCCGCACCGGCCCAGGGCCCGGTGATCCAGGCTGGAAGCCACGGCTGGTCGATGCCGCCGATGGCGTTGATGCCGCCCGTCCATTGCGGAAGGTTGTAAGAGAGCACCGGCACGATCTCCCCGAACCCAAGAGTGACGATCGCCAGGTAGTCGCCTCGAAGCCGGAGAGTGGGGAACCCGAGCAGCACGCCGAAGCCGGCCGCGACGAACATGCCGATGAACAACATGATCCAGAACGGGAGATGGAAGTTGTGGTGAAGGGGTGACGAGCCCAGCTGCGCCGAAGCAAACAGCGCATACGTGTACGCGCCGATGGCGAAGAAGGCCGCGTAGCCAAGGTCGAGAAGGCCGGCAAAGCCGACCACGACGTTGAGGCCGATGGCGAGCAGGACCCAGGTGCCGGCGTGGGCCGCTTGCGCGATGTAGGCGGTGCTCCCTCCCGAGGCGTACAGGGTGGCGAGCGGGAAGACCAGGGCGCCGAGCAGCAGGACGCCGTAGATCGCCTGGTCTCGATCGCGGATGCGCTCCCGAAGATGCAATCGGGTCATGATCGAGCGTCGCTTGGCTGGCGTCGGTTGGCTCATTTCTCGGGAACTCGCATGCCAAGCAGGCCTGTCGGCCTGAACACGAGCACAAGGATCAGGATGCCAAAGATCATGACCTCAGTCCACTTCGAGCCGATGTAGGAGTCGCTGTAAGCCGCGATCAGTCCGATCAGAAGCCCGCCGATGGCCGCGCCCGGGATGTTGCCGATGCCGCCGAAAACGGCCGACGTGAACGCGACCAGGCCGGTCCGAAAACCGAGGTTGTAAAAGAGGTTGTTGAAATAAAGGCCCCAGATCATCCCGCCAGCTCCGGCCAGGAGCGCGCCGATGAAGAAGGTGGCGGCGATCGTCCGGTTGATGTCGATCCCCATGAGTTGCGCGGCATCGCGGTCCTGCGCGGTGGCACGCATGGCCTTGCCGAGCTTGGTCCGGTTGATGAAGATGGCCAGCAGCGAGACGAGGATCACCGTGGTCACGACGACGAATACGTCTTTGAATGTGAAGAACACCCCGCCGATCGTCGTCTGGAAGGCAGGTCCGTGCGGGAGTAAGTCAGGAAAGTGAACTGAAGCCGGTCCATGCCAGACGAACATGATTCCCTCGAGGATGAAAGACATCCCAATCGCGGTGATGAGAGGGGCAAGGCGTGGTGCGTTGCGCAGCGGCCGGTACGCGACGCGTTCGATGGTGATGTTGATGCCGCCCATGATCAGCATCACCACCGGGAACACCAGGAGTAGGGCGATCAGGTTGACCGTGCTGAAGTTCGTCTCGTCGATGGCGAAAAAGCCGAGGACCGCAGCTGCTATATAGGCGCCCAACGTGAACACGTCGCCGTGGGCGAAGTTGATGAGCTCGATGATGCCGTAGACCATCGTGTAGCCGAGCGCCACCAGGGCATACATGGCGCCGTCCGCAAGACCGAAGATGGTTATCTGGATGAAGGCGGTCGGGTGAATCACCGCCTGAGCAGCGAGGAGGACGATTCCGGTGCCGGCGATGATGTAGAACCCGTAGTCGGGGAGGCTCATCCCGCCCAGGGCGAGAGACCGAAGTCTCTTCAGAGCTGAGGCGCCGCTGCCAACAGTGCCCGCGTCCAGTGCCGCCTCCTTGAGCTAAAGGACGAGGAGGCCCGGAATGGGCCTCCTCGTGGATTTTGGCTAAAGACTACTAGCTGGCCTTGGCGAAGTCGAACTGTGTCTTCCAGACAAAGCAAAGCTTTGCCTGCGCCTTGCCGCAGACGCCCGTGGAGTTGGCTGGGTCGGTGACGCTCTGGACCGTGTAGATGGACACGATCTTGAGGCTGGTGTCACCGTTGGCGTCGAAGTCGTACGTGCCGATCACGCCGACGAATCCCTTGGTCTTGGCCATCTCGGAGCGGACCTGGTCACGGGTCGGCATGCTGCCGTTCGCGTCGTTGATGGCGCGGCCGATGGCAGCCATCACCGCGTTGGCTGCGTCGTACGCCTGCATGGTGTAGCCGCCGAAGTCGTTCGCGCCGGTGAACTGCTTGCGGAACGCGTCGATGGTGGACTTGGCCCCGGGGACCTGAGTCGCGTCCGCGCCGGCCGAGGTGGCGCTGACGCCGACCTCGTTGCCAGACGCCTGGTCGATGCAGTCCGTGGTCTCAATGCCGTCACCGCCCCCGAATGGGACGTCCCAGCCGAGGTCCTTCATCTGCTTGCGCGGGATGCAGATGTTCTGGTCGTCGGTGCCGCCAACGTAGACGCCCGCTGCGCCGGCGTTCTTGAAGTTGAGCAGGATCGACTTCCAGTCGCTTGTGGTGGCCTTCTGGTACTCGGAGTGCTTGGTCGTTCCGCCAAGCTTCTTGAACTCCGCCTCAAAGGCGCCTGCGATGCCGACGCCGAACACGGTGCTGTCGTCGAGGATGCCGATGCTCTTGACGTTGAGCTGCTTGTACATGTAGTCGGCCATCGCCGGGCCCTGGTAGTCGTCGGTCGTGACGACGCGCCAGTAGTTGTTGGCGTTGCCCGATCGGAGGTCCTGCGGGTGATACGAGCAGCCAGCGATGTCCTTCGTGAGACACGGGTTGGTGTTGGACGGGCTGACCATGAGGAAGTGCTGTGGCGCCGCGATCGGGATCTCGGCCTTTGCCACAGCGGAGTTGTACGGGCCGATCATGCCCAGGAACTTGCTGTCGCCCACCATGGTCTGGACGTTTTCGACCCCGGCGTCGGCGGAGTAAGCGCCCTGCCGGCAGTCGTCGAAGCTCTGGTACGAGATGGTGTAGCCGTTTACGCCGCCGGCAGCATTTTTCTGGTCGACTGCGAACTTGACGCCGTTCGCGGTCGACTGGCCGCCGGTCGTACAGACTGGGAGGTCGGAGCCGATCTTGATCGTGCCCTTGCTCCCGCCACCACCGCTGTTTCCGCCGCAGGCGACGGCGACCAAGATCGCCACTGTGAGGACTACGAGTCCCCTAGCTCGAACCATATGGTTCCCCCTTGTGCTTGTTGGGAGGCCAGCGCAAAACCACACCGGACGCCTCCCATCACTTGCCGCCCTCTTCCCAACTCGAGTCGGGGCGAGAGTGCGCCGGCGGCGAGTGCGGCCACATGGGATGGCCGAACTGCTACTCCGAGGCACACTATTGACTTGCGGGGCCTCTGAAGTCAAGTCGAAGTTAAGGCGCCGGAACGTTCAGTACGGAAGACGGGCGCTGTAATCGACCTTTCCGGCCAACTTCCACGGCGTCCGGGGATCGGAGCCGCCCGACTCGAAGATCGAGATCACACGGTTGGTCGTGTCGCCGAAGGCGTCGAAGCCGATGTTGCCGGTCAGCCCGGCCAAGCCCGAGATCTGGGCCAGGTCTTTGGTCACCTTAGCCCTGTCCGGCGCCTTGCCCCCAGAGTCCCGCACGGCGCGGTCGAGGGCCGCATACAGGACCGCGGTCGCGTCGTAGGCGACGATCGTGTACGGACCGAAGTCAGATGTGTTCCCAAAAGCCGCCTTGAAGTCGTGGATCATGGACCTGGCGCCCGGCAGTGAGGTGGCATCGATGATCGGCACCGTGGCGAAGATGCCGCCGCTGTTCCCTGCCGCCGATCTGATGCAGGCCGGGTCCTGGGCGATGCCGTCACCGCCGAGGAACGGTGTTGCCTCGCCGACCCCGAACTGTGCGCTCATCTCGGCCCTGATGTTGCAGCCGCCCATCCGGCTCGGGCCGCCGTAGTAGATCGCCTGTGCGTTTGCCTCCTTCATGCTCCGGAGGAAGGCCGTCGCGTCGGGGTTCTTCGGATCGAGGTCAAGGTGGCCCAACACGGTGCCGCCCAGGCTTGCCAGCCGCGCGCTGAATGCGTCGACGAGCCCCTGTCCATAGGCCTCGTGGTCAGAGATAGCGCCTGCACGGAGGACGTGGAGCATGTTGAACGCGTAGTCGGCCGCCGCTGCGCCCTGGAGGTCGTCGGGCACGGAAAGCCGGAAGAAGTTGTTGACGTGGGCGGGTCTGAGATCCGAGGCCGGAGGGAGGCCGGCCATCTTGCAGCCGATCTCCGTCCGCGCAGGGTTGAGCCTGGCCGGCATGAAGACGTCTCGGGTAAGGCAGGGGCTGCTCGTGGCCGGGCTGATCATCGCCAGCCCCGCCTCATTGGCGATCGGAATCTCCTTACGCGCGACGCCCGCGTCGAACGGCCCGATCATCGCGACCAGGCTCGAGTCGGCCAGGAAGCCCCGCACGTTCGAGGCCCCGCGAGCCGGATTGGGAAAACCGCCGCCGGCGTCGTCAGCGACCGTCAGGTCGACGCCGAATCCGTCTAGCATCGGGTGGGTCTGGACGAAGAACCGGATGCCGTTGAGCGCCGGCAGGGCCGCGCGGGCCTCGTTTCCGGTCGTGGGCAGGTCGACGCCGATGTGGATCGTCTTCGCCGGCGGCGACATGGACGTCGCGCCCATGCAGGCGCTTGCCAGGACCACCAAGAGGAGGGTCCCCAGCGAGACAAGCCTGCTCACGCAGAGAGGATGACACCCGCTGCGCGCCTCCACACCTCCATGGAGTGTCCGGTCTCCGGATGTCCGAACGTCCTCGCGGCCTAGACGGCCGGGCGCCATCCCACCCCACGAAATCTCCGATTTCGCGGGGACCCCGGGGGCGCTGAAGCCTGCGTCGCCTTCTGCGCGCGCTCGGTCACGCATCTACGCGATGCGCTCCCTCACGTGCTCGGCGGCTCCTTGGCTCCGGCCGTCGATGCCGCGAGCCTGTTTCGGACCCCGGAGCCCAGACACTCCTATACTCAGCATCCTTCTAGCCCTTCTCTCTCTCGGCCATTGGAGCGCGCCTCTGTGAAGACTGAAACCAGCGAACACCTCAAACCCCGCTCGCAATACGCGGATGATGCCGTCCAGCTTGCGATCGCGGGCAAATGGGACGAGGCGGTCAAGCTCAACAAATTCATCATCGAGAACTTCGGCGCCGACGAGGAAACGCAGAACCGCCTCGGCAAGGCGCTTTCCGAGCTCGGCAAGCTGAAAGAGGCAAAGGCCTCCTACGAGGTGGCGCTGAAGATCAACCCGATGAACTCGATCGCCAAGAAGAACGCGGCGCGCATCAACGCGCTGCTGCACCAGAAAGAAGGCCTCAAGGTTGGTGGGACTCGTGTCGACCTGAACCTCTTCGTCGAGGAGATGGGGAAGACCGTGATCACCACGGTCGATTCGCCGCCCAACGCGGACATCTGCTCCAAGGTTGCCGCCGGTGACGTGGCTGAATTGAAGGTCGACGGGGACGCTCTGCTCGCTGAAACTTCGCGCGGGGTCAAGCTCGGAATGCTCGAAGCGAAGCTGGCTCGGCGTTTGATCAAGTTCATGCGGGGTGGCAATCGTTACCAGGCGGGCGTGACTTCATGTGACGGCAACACCGTGAAGCTGATCGTCCGCGAGACATACCAGGACCCGCACTTCGCAGGCAAGCCGAGCTTCCCGATGCGCCGCAAGCGCGAGGTGGAGTTTCGCCCCTATACCAAGGAAAGCCTCCTCAGTCGCAGCGCGCAAGTCTTCTCCGAGGACGAGGAAGAGGAAGAGACGCTGGTCGAAACGCCTGCCACCGACGACATGGAAGAAGGCATGCACGCAGTGGAGGAGGAAGGCGAGGCCCTCGACTTCTCAGAAGATGCCGACGGCGACGCCGAGGAAGAGGATGAAGACGAAAGCTGAGACGGTAGCGGCCGCGGCCCGGAGGTCTCTTCACCGAGGCTCTACCCGCTAGCCGTCCCTCGGTGACCCCCCAGCTGGGCGGCGTGCCCGGTTTCCGTGACCTCCTTCCCCTCGAGGCCGAGATCCTCCGCGAGGCCCAGGAGTCGTTGCTCGCCGAGATGCGCCGCTGGGGCTACCGCCATGTGATCACCCCGCTGGTCGAGAACATGGACGTCCTGGACCTCGGTCTGGGTGTCGAGCAGCGGCGGCGCCTCTTCAAGTTCGCCGACGGCCGCGGCGACATGGTGGCGCTGGTCGGCGAGCGGACGGTGCCGGTGGCCCGCCTCGTCGCCGGCAAGCTGCGCTCCGCGGCGCTTCCATTGAGGCTCTGCTACGCGGGCCCCGTCCTCTCCACGGACGAAGGCCGCTTCCAGCAGCGCCGCGAGACGTACCAGGTCGGTGCGGAGCTGGTCGGCGCGTCGGGCCCCGTCGCGGATGCCGAGGTGATCGCGCTCGCGGCCCGGTGCATGGAGGCGACCGGCATCCGGCGCTATCAGATCGACGTCGGCCACGCCGAATTCTTCCACGGGATCATGGACGCAGTCCGCCTGCCCGATGAGGTGAAGGCCGGCGTCCGCGCCGCGCTCGCGGCCCGCGACTTCGTCACCCTGGAATCGCTTCTCGAAGGGACGCCGCTGAAGTCCGCCGAGCATGAGCTGCTGCTGCGCTTTCCGGCCCTGCGCGGCGGACGGGAGATCCTCGACGCGGCCGGAGGGCTCGTCCGCAACCGCCGCTCCGAGGCCGCGCTGGCGGAGCTCGCCCAGGTGCGCGACCTGCTGGTCTCGCATGGCATCGGCGACGTGGTCAACCTGGACCTCGGCGCAATCCGCGATTTCGACTACTACACGGGGGTGATCTTCGAGGGTTACGGGCCTGATTTCGGACGGCCGGTCGCCCAGGGTGGCCGCTACGACGCACTGCTGGCGCGGTTCGGGCGTCCGGCACCAGCGACCGGTTTCATGATCCAGCTCGACCTGGTCTCGGAGATGCTCACGCGCGCGTCGCGTCCGCCCGCACTGAAGCCTGTGGATGCCGCGCTCGCGTGGACGGCGCCGGGATTGAACACCGCGCTTCGTCTCGGGTCGACTCTCCGCCTCTTTGGCATGCGGGCAGTCGTGGACACAGAATCCCGCACGCAGACCGAGGCGAAGCAGTGGTGGCGCGCGGTTGGCGCGGCGAACCTGGTCTACTGCCGGACCGACGCCGAGGTCTCATGGTCCTCGCCAGGCCGGCGGTCGAGGAACCTGCCGCCGGAGCAGGTCGCGGCGCGTCTCGCCGGAGGCGGTGCATGACGCGAGACGGGACGGTTTCCATTGCCATCCCGACCGGCGTGCTCACCACCGGCGCCCTCGGATTGCTCACTAAGTCTGGCCTCACGCGAATGAGCGCCGAGGAGCTTGGCCGGCGACTCCTGGTCGATCAGTCGAATGTTCGCGTGATCCTGGTCAGGCCCGCGGATGTGCCCGCTTACGTTGACCACGGGGCAGCCGACCTCGGGATCGTCGGCAAGGACATCCTCTGGGAATCACCCGGAGCGCATTACGAGCTGGTGGACCTGCGTTTCGGTGACTGCCGGCTCGTCCTAGCCGTGCCGAGCGCGTCAAAGCTCAATGGGCCCGAGACCTGGCCCCCAATGCTGCGAATCGCAACCAAGTACCCCCGCACGACATCCGCGTGGTTCGAGGCCCGCGGCCAGGCGGTCGAGGTGGTGAGGCTGCACGGCTCGGTGGAGCTTGCTCCGCAGGTAGGGCTTGTCGACGGCATCGTCGACCTCACGGCGACGGGCCGGACGTTGCGCGAGAACCGGCTCCGCATCGCGGCGGAGCTGGGCGCCTCCACAGCTCGCCTGATCGCGAACCAGGCGAGCCTCAAGACGCGGACCGCTGCGGTGCAGTCGGTGGTGTCGAGGTTGAGGGAGGCTTCTGGCCTTGACCGTTAAGAGGTTCGACGTTGGCTCCTGGCTGGACTCGCCGCTGTCCCGGAGGCGCATGGACCTGTCGCAGTTCGCCGGCGAGCGGGCAACGGTGGCCGAGATCTGCGCCCGCGTCCTGGCCGAGGGCGACGAGGCGCTGCGCGAGCTCGGCAAGCGGTTCGACGGATGGGCGCCGGAGACCGGCGATTCGTTCGAAGTGCCGCGGCGCGAGCTGCCAGCCGCGGCGGAGCGATTGCCGGCGGCGGACCGCGCCGCGCTCGAGTTCGCGGCGCGGCGCATTCGCGATTTTCACGAGCGCCAGGTCGAGACAGCGTCGGTGGGGTCGCCGGGGCTCAAGCTGCTGACGCGACCAGTCCGCCGCGCGGGCGTTTACGCGCCGGGCGGCCGGGCCGCCTACCCGTCCACAGTGCTGATGACCGTCATCCCCGCGCGGGTGGCGAAGGTCGAGGAGGTCGTGCTGGCCACGCCGCCGCGGCCGGACGGCAGCGTGCCGACGGCCATCCTCGCGGCCGCGCACGTCGCCGGCGTGGATGCGGTCTATCGGATCGGCGGAGCCCAGGCGATCGCCGCGCTCGCGTACGGCACGGCGAGCATTCCGCGCGTCGATGTAGTCGCCGGTCCGGGCAACATCTACGTCACTCTGGCCAAGAAAGAGGTGTTCGGCTCGGTCGGCGTAGATGGCATCGCAGGTCCGACGGAGCTCGTCGTGGTGGCGGACGGCGCTGCACGCCCGGATTTCGTCGCCGCCGATCTCGCCGCCCAGCTGGAGCACGATCCCCTGGCTTGGGGCGTGCTGGTCACGGACTCTGCCCAGCTCGCCGATCGCGTCGAAGAAGAGCTCGAGAGCCTGCTCAGGGGACTGGAGCGGGCGGAGATCATCCGCCGGGCGAACTGCTGCCTGGTCGTGGCGGACGACATGGAGCAGGCGATCCACGTCGCCGACGACTTCGCGCCGGAGCACCTGCTGATCGTCGCCGCCGACGCCGACCGTCTCGCGGCACAGGTGCACAACGCCGGAGCCGTCTTCGTCGGGCCCTATGCCACCGTCCCTCTGGGCGACTACGCAGCAGGCCCGAATCACACGCTGCCAACGTCGGGCGCGGCCCGGTTTTCGTCCCCGCTCGGCGTCCACACATTCCTGAAGCGAATGAGCGTCTTGAGCCTCAACCGCGGCGACCTGGAGACGCTCCGCGAGGCGAGCGTCCGGCTCGCGGAGATGGAGGGCCTGGGCGCGCACGCTCACGCAATAGAGGTGCGACTTGAGTAGTAGGAAAGGCCAGGTGACCAGGAAGAGCAAGGAGACTCAGCTAAAGGCGAGAGTCGACCTCGACGGGCGCGGGCGCACTGACGTGTCGACCGGCCTTCCCTTCCTCGATCACATGTTGGAGCAGGTCGCGCGCTACGGAAGTTTCGACCTGAAGCTCAGCGGGGCGGGCGACCTGCACGTGGACCCTCATCACCTGGTCGAGGACGTGGGCATCGTCATGGGCCAGGCGCTCTCACAGGCGCTGGGCGACCGCGATGGCATCGCACGTTTCGCGTCGGCGTACGCGCCGCTCGATGAATCGCTGGCGCGTGTCGTGATCGATCTGGGCCGCAGGCCCTTCCTCTCCTACAACGTGCCTTTGCGCGGCCGCATCGGCACAGTCGAGGCCGAGGTGCTCGACGAGTTCTGGAAAGCCCTGTCGATCCACCTCGGAGCGACGATTCACGTCGACCTGATCCGGGGTCGCAACCGGCACCACATCGCGGAGGCCACGTTCAAGGCGCTGGGCCTGGCATTGCGGGACGCCATCGCGCCCGGCGGCCGGGCTGGGGTTCCGTCATCGAAGGGCCTGCTGGGTTGATCGCGATCGTCGACTACGGCGTCGGCAACATCCGCTCCGTGGAGCGCGCGCTCGTCCACGTCGGTGCGGAGGCGCGCTTGACCGCCGATGCGGCCGAGCTGAAGCACGCTGATGGCATCGTCCTGCCCGGTGTCGGGGCGTTTGCGCCCGCGCTCGCCAAGCTGTCCGAACACGGCCTGGGTCGCGCGGTCGTGGACCTGGCGCGGCGGGGCAAGCCGGTGCTCGGCGTGTGCCTCGGCTATCAACTCATGTTCGAGTCGTCGTCGGAGCGTGGACTTCACGAAGGCCTCGGCCTGCTGCCCGGCCGCGTGGTCGAGGTCAGCAACAGCGAGCGCCTGCCGGTGATCGGTTGGTGCCGCACGACGCAGACCGCGCCTTCGCCGCTCTGGGAGGGCATCGCAGACCATTCCTATTTCTATTTCGTGCACTCGTTCACGCCTGACGCGGCAAGCGGTGCCATCGGCTGTTCCGACCACTCGCCGGCGGCGGCCGCCGCCAAGGAAAACGTGATGGGGACGCAGTTTCACCCCGAGAAGAGCGGCGCCGACGGCCTGCGTATATACGCGAATTTTCTCGCCCTGTGCGGGTGAATTCGGTGCGTTTGGCGCCTAACGCGCCCCTTGCATCGGGGCCTTGCGCGCGTTTGGCGCCTAACGCGCCTGTCACGTGGCGAGCCTGATGCCGGCCAAGCGCGTCATCCCCTGCCTCGACGTCACCGACGGTCGCGTCGTCAAGGGCGTGCGCTTCAAGGACCTCCGTGACGCCGGTGATCCGGCCGAGCTTGCAGCCGTCTACGACCGCGAGGGCGCGGACGAGATCGTCTTCCTCGATATCACCGCGTCCTCCGACGCGCGGAAGATCCTGCTCGACGCGGTCGAACGGACCGCCGACCAGGTCTTCATTCCTCTTGCGGTCGGCGGCGGCGTGCGCAGCGTGGACGACATGGCGGAGCTGTTGACCCACGGCGCGGACAAGGTCTCGGTCAACACAGCGGCGCTCGCCGACCCGACTCTGCTGACGCGATGCGCCGAGATCTTCGGTGCTCAGTGCGTCGTGCTGGCGATCGACGCCCGCAAGCGTGACGATGGGTCGGGCTGGGAGGTGTACAGCCACGGCGGCCGGAAGGCGACCGGGCGCGACGCAGTCGAGTGGGCCGCGATGGGCGAGCGCCTCGGAGCGGGGGAGGTTCTGCTCACGTCGATGGACTACGACGGGACGCACGCCGGATACGACATCGAGCTGACGCGCGCAGTAAGCAGCGCGGTCCGCCTGCCCGTGATCGCGTCAGGCGGCGCGGGATCGGCCCGGCACATGTACGAGGCGCTGACGAATGGCGGTGCGGATGCGGCGCTGGCGGCGTCCGTCTTCCACTTCGGGGAGCTGTCGATCGGCGCGGTGAAGCAAGAGCTGGTGGCCCTGGGCCTGGAGGTGAGGCAGTGAGTCCCGATTTCTCGAAAGGCGTGGTGCCGGCGGTGGTGCAGAACGCAGAGACCGGCAAGGTCCTGATGGTCGCGTACATGGACGAGGAGTCGTGGAAGAAGACGCGCGAGACGGGACAGGCGTGGTTTCACTCCCGCGAGCGCGGACTTTGGGAGAAGGGGGCCACCTCGGGCAACACCATGGAGGTCCTCGAAGTCCGACTCGACTGCGATCTCGACACGGTGCTGCTGCGGGTAAAGCCGGCCGGCCCGGCGTGCCACACAGGCGCCGAGTCGTGCTTCTTCAACTCGGCGGACTGACCGCATGTTTATGCAGTTCACTGTATACTCATGCGCTCGTGGCGACAAAGGTCAGGGTAGGGGTGGCCGGCGCAAACGGGTACGCGGGCATGACCGCTGTCCACCTGCTCGCGCGGCATCCGGGCGTGGAGCTGGCACAGCTCACCTCGCGCTCGTTCGCCGGTAAGCCCTACTCCGAGGTCTTTCCGCTCCTCGACCTGGCAGGCGAGTTCCTGGCCGAGCCTGCGCCCGATGGCCTCGATGTGATCTTCAGCTGCCTTCCGCACAACGTCGGGGCGGCGAAGGTCGGGGCATGGCTGGATTCCGGCATTCGCGTCATCGACATGAGCGCCGACTTCCGGCTGCACGACCAGTCGCTGTACCCAAAGTGGTACCGGCAGCCCCATCCCGCTCCGTCCCTGCTCGAGAAGGCGGTCTTCGGGCTTCCTGAGCTGCACGCGGCCGAGCTCGCTAAGGCTCAGCTCGTCGCGGTCCCAGGCTGCTATTCGACGGCTTCCATCCTCGCCCTCGCACCCGCGGTCTCGGCGGGACTCGTCGGGTCGGATATCGTGGTCGACGCCAAGTCGGGCGTGAGCGGCGCCGGCCGGTCCGTCGGCCTTGGAACGCAGTTCAGCGAGGTGAACGAATCACTTCATGCGTACGCGATCGATGGGCACCGCCATCTGCCTGAGATCGTCCAGGAACTGAACGGTGCGACAGTCACGTTCGTGCCTCACCTCGTGCCGATGACGCGCGGCATTCTTGCCACCTGCTACTTCGACCTCAAAGGCTCGCCGGCTGAGCTCGAGGACGCTTATCGAGAGTTCTACGCCGGCCAGCCGTTCACGAAGGTGGTCGACAAGAGCCCGGCGACCAAGCTCGCGAGCCACTCCAACCTCTGCCTGGTCAACGTCGCGGCACAGGGCCGCAAGGCGGTGGTGACGGCGGCTCTGGACAACCTGGTCAAGGGCGCGTCGGGCCAGGGCCTCGAGTGCTTCAACATCGCGTTCGGCTTCGACCGCACGACGGCGCTGGTGAGCCCGGTTCAATGGCCGTGACGTACGCCCGAGGGTTTCGGGCCGGCACCGCCGCTTGTGGGATCAAGGCCTTCACCGCCGGCGCCTCGGCGATCCCCAGCGGCCAGAAGGACGACCTGTGCGTCATCCACTCCGCCTATCCCTGCGACACGGGCGGGGTGTTCACCACCAACAAGGTCAAGTCCGCCTCGGTGGTCATCGACCAGCTGCACCTCCAGCGCAACCGCGTGCAGGCTCTCACGATCAACTCCGGCAACGCGAACGCGTGCACTGGAGCCCAGGGTTTTCGCGACGCCCTGCTGATGGCGAAGCTATCCGCGGACCGGCTCGACCTCGACCCTGACCAGGTCCTGGTCAGTTCGACCGGTGTGATCGGCCGCTTTCTGCCCATGGGCGCGATCAAGTCGGGGATCGCCGAGGCGTGCGGCAAGCTGAGCGATGCCAAGGGCGTCGACGCCGCCCGCGCGATCATGACCACCGACACGGTGCCGAAGACGGCGCAGCTCGACGTCGAGATCGGCGGGGCCAGGGTGCGGGTCGGCGGAATGTGCAAGGGCTCGGGGATGATCCACCCCAACATGGCGACCATGCTGGCCTACATCACGACCGATGCGGCGGTCGAACCCGGCTTGATGTCGACGTTCGTCAAGTCCATCGCCGACCGGAGCTTCAACCAGGTCACGGTCGACGGTGACAGCTCGACCAACGACAGCTTCCTGGTCCTTGCGAACGGGGCGGCAGGCAACGAGCCGATCAAGGCGGGAAGCGCCGAAGCCGAAGAGCTAAGGGCGGCGATGGAGCAGGTCGCCCGGGATCTTTCGCGCGCGATCGCAAGGGACGGTGAGGGCGCGACCAAGCTGATCACGGTCAAAGTCGAAGACGCCCTCTCCGACAATGACGCCCGCACGGCAGCTCGGGCCGTCGCCTCCTCGAGCCTGGTCAAGACAGCAGTCCACGGCGGCGATCCGAACTGGGGCCGCATCGTGTGCGCGCTCGGCTACAGTGGCGCCGAGCTTGCGCTCGACCGTCTGCACCTGACCGTCGGCGGACTTGTCGTGTTCGAGCGCGGAGCTGGAGTCGACGTCGACCTGGGGGCTGTCCGGCGGGCCTTTGAGCAGTCGGAAATTGAGATCGTGGCCACGCTCGGCCTCGGCAAGGGAAGGGCCGAGTCCTGGGGCTGCGACCTATCGGAGGAGTACGTGCGAATCAACGCGGACTACACGACATGACGTTGACCGTGGAGGAGCGCGCCAAGGTCCTCGTCGAGGCGCTGCCTTACATCAAGCGTTTCCACGGCCAGATCGTCGTGATCAAGGTCGGGGGAAACGCGATCGACCATGCCCGCGACGAGACGCTGCTAGACGTCGTGCTTCTGCGCTACGTCGGCATGCAGCCGGTCTTGATTCACGGCGGTGGGCCCGAGATCAGCGCGATGAGTGAGCGACTCGGCCTCAAGCCCGAGTTCCGCAACGGCCTGCGGGTCACGGACGAGAGGACGATGGAGGTCGCGAAGATGGTGCTGACCGGCAAGGTCGGTCCGGACCTGGTCGCGGCGATTCACCGGCTCGGTGGTCAGGCCGTCGGCATGAGCGGCGAGGACGGGCCGACGATCATTGCCGAACCGCTCGACGAGTCGATGGGATTCGTCGGCAAGGTGACCCAGGTCAACAAGGAGCCCATCACCGCCCTGCTCTCGCGCGGCTACATCCCGGTCATCGCATCGATCGGCCTTGGCTATGACGGCCACGCGTACAACATCAACGCCGACACCGTCGCCGCAGAGATCGCGGTTGCGCTCAAGGCGGCCAAGGTGATCCTCCTCACGGACGTGCCTGGTGTTCAGGGCGTGGACGGTCAGGTGGTCGCCGTCCTGTCGAAGGAGGACGCCCGTCAGCGCATCGAGAAAGGCGAGGTGACCGGAGGGATGATTCCCAAGCTCGAGGCGTGCCTCCGCGCGCTCGACGGCGTGCCCCTCGCACATATCGTCGACGGGCGCACCAAGCACGCGCTGCTCCTCGAGCTGTTCACCGAGGCGGGGATCGGCACCATGGTCACGCCTTGAGATCGATGGCAACCACCTCCGAGCTCGCGGACCGTTACCTGATGCAGACCGGACGCCGGCTGCCCGTAACGTTCGTGCGCGGTCGGGGCTGCGTGGTCTACGACGATGCAGGTCGTGAATACCTCGACCTGGTCGCCGGCATTGCGGTCAACCTTCTCGGCCACGCACACCCCGACGTGGTCGCAGCGGTCAGCAAGCAGGCCGGCGAGCTGATCCATACGTCCAACCTTTACTTCACTCAGCCGCAGGTCGAGCTGGCTCAGCGCCTCGTCGAGCTCTCGTTTCCGTCGCGGGTCTTTTTCTGCAATTCAGGCGCCGAGGCCAACGAGGCGGCGATCAAGCTCGCGCGTAAGTGGGGCGCGAAGAATCGCGATGGTGCCTTCGAGATCATCACCACCACAGGCTCGTTTCACGGCCGGACGCTGGCGACGGTGACGGCAGGCGGGCAGCACAAGTACTCCGATCCGTTCAAGCCGCTGCCTGGCGGTTTCGTCCACGTCCGCTACAACGACTTCGATGCCATCGAGTCGGCGACGACGCAGAGAACGGTCGCCGTGATGCTCGAGCCCGTGATGGGTGAGATCGGCATCATCCCTGCAGCGCCTGGCTACCTCCAGCGCGTCCGCGAGTGGTGCGACGAGAAGAACCTGCTCCTGATCCTCGATGAGGTGCAGACAGGCCTGGGCCGGACTGGCCGCTGGTTCGCCCACCAGCACGCCGGCATCACACCGGACGTCATGACTCTGGCCAAGGGCCTGGGAGGTGGGATTCCGATCGGCGCGTGCCTGGCCAACCCGCGGGCCGACGTGTTCGAGCCGGGCGACCATGGCTCGACGTTTGGCGGCAACCCGCTCGCATGCGCCGCCGCGTCCACGGTGCTGCATGTGATCGAGCGGGACGCGCTGGTCGGCCACGCGGCCGAGATGGGCGAGCTCCTGCACAGCTCAATCCAGGACCTCGGAGCGAAAGAGGTGCGTGGCCTGGGCTTGATGCAAGCGTTCGAGTTCGAAGAAGCGAAGGCAAAGCCGTTCCAGCAGTCATGCCTGGAGGCGGGCCTGATCGTCAACGCCGTGGACGACCACACGGTGCGCCTGGTCCCGCCATTGATCCTCACCGCCACAGAGATCGAGCGCGCGCACGGGGTCTTGGCAAAGGTGGCCAGGTGACGACGACCAAGGCGGAGCGGCACAGCGCAATCCTCGAGCTCGTCAATCGCGGCTCGGCGCACACACAGCAGGACATTGCTGCGGCGCTCGCGCGGCGCGGAATGCGCATCACCCAGGCGACCATCTCGCGCGACATCCAGGAGCTCGGCCTTGTGAGATCGGGCAGCGGCTATCGAAGCTCGGCGGCGCTGGTGCGCGAGCTCGTGCTTTCGGTTGAGATCGTCGAGCCGATAGCCGTCATCAGAACTCCGCCTGGGACCGCCAACCTCGTCGCCCGCCGCATCGACGAAGCCGGTCTTCCCGGGATTGCCGGCACGGTGGCCGGGGACGACACCATCATCGCCGTGCTGCGCAAGCCCGCCGCCGGCCGCGCGCTCAAGCAGCTCCTTGGCAATGCCTTCTAAAAAGCTCGTCAACGCCAAGAAGCTTGTCCTGGCCTACTCGGGGGGGCTCGACACCTCGGTCGCCATCCGATGGCTCAAAGACCAGGGTTGGGACGTGATCGCGTTCACGGTCGACCTGGGCGAGAAGAAAGACCTCGATGCGATCCAGGCGCGCGCGCTGAAGACCGGCGCGTCCGCCGCCTACGTGGCCGACGGCCGGCTCCCTTTCCTCCAGCTCTTCGTGTGGCCGTCGCTCCAGGCCGGAGCGGTATATGAAAAGGAATACCCGCTCGCGACCGCGCTGGGCCGGCCGCTGATCGCAGCGATGATGATCGAGGTGGCGCGTCGCGAAGGCGCGCAAGCCGTTGCGCATGGCTGCACGGGCAAGGGCAACGACCAGGTCCGCTTCGACGTGGCAACCGCGGCGCTGGCGCCAGACCTGCAGGTCGTCGCGCCAGTGCGCGAGTGGGGGATGAACCGCGACGACGAGATCGAGTACGCGACCGAGCATGGGATCGAGGTCCCGGCGACGGTGCGCTCTCCTTACTCGACGGACGAGAACTTGTGGGGCCGCTCAATCGAAGCCGGCGTGCTCGAAGATCCGTGGGCGGAGCCGCCGAAGGACGTCTACGCATGGACCCGCGACGCGCGCCAGTGTCCTGACGAGCCGACCTACGTCGAGGTTACTTTCAAGGAAGGCGTCCCGGTCGCGCTCGACGGGAAGCCAACGACGGCGCTCGATCTCGTGACCGCGCTGAACAAGGTGGGTGGGGAGAACGGCGTCGGCCGGATCGACCACTTGGAGAACAGGCTCATCGGCATCAAGTCGCGCGAGATCTACGAGGCGCCCGCCGCGGTCCTTTTGCTCCAGGCCCACCAGGCGCTCGAGGACATCACGCTGCCCAAGGAGGTCGCGAGGTTCAAAGACCTCGTCGCGCAGCAGTGGGCGCAGATGGTCTACGACGGCCTGTGGTTCAGCCCGCTCCGCGACGCCCTGTACGCCTTCGTCGCCGAGACCCAGCGTCATGTCACGGGCGACGTGCGGATGAAGCTCTACAAAGGCTCCTCCCAGGTTGTGGGACGCAAGGCCCCGGAGCAGCTCTATCAGCTCTCACTCGCAACCTATGGCAAAGGCGACGAGTTCGACCAGTCCGCCGCCGCGGGCTTCATCAAGCTGTGGGGCATGGGGGTGCGCACTTCGGCGCGCGTCCAGGGCCGGCTCCACGCGCGCGACTTCGGCAAGCTTCTGGGCGACGCGAAGAGGCTGACGCCATAGCGAACACAACCCGCAAGTTGTGGGGCGGTGCGTTCCGCCGCGGCTTGCTGCCCGAGCTCGAGCGATTCTCGTCCTCCCTGGCGATCGACTACGAGCTCTATCCCTATGACATTGCCGGAAGCATCGCCCATGTACGGGGGCTGGCAGCTGCCGGAGTGGTGTCGAAGTCGCGGCTGACCGCCATCGAGCGTGGCTTGCGGCGGATTAAGCGCGAGCTCGACGAGGGGGCGTTCAAGTTCAAGCCCTCGGACGAAGACATCCACACGGCTGTGGAGCGCCGCCTGACCGAAATCACGCCTGCCGGGGCGGCGCTGCATACGGGGCGCTCCCGCAACGACCAGGTCGCTCTCGACCTCAGGCTTTACTGCCGCGATGCGGCGGTCGAGGCGATCGCTTCGGCGGCGCAGGTGATCTCGGGTCTGGCGAACAAGGCGGCGACGCACGCCGCGTGGCTGATGCCCGGCTACACGCATCTCCAGCGTGCACAGCCCGTGACCGTCGGCCATCACCTTTTGGCCCATGCAGAGCCGTTGCTCCGCGACGTGGGGCGTTTTCGGCACGCCTACGACGCAGCCGGCGAGATGCCGCTCGGCTCGGGCGCCCTCGCCGGGTCGACGCTGCCCCTCGCTCGGCGCGTGGTCGCCAGGGAGCTTGGCATGGAGGTTTTGACCGAGAACAGCATGGACGCGGTTTCCGACCGTGACTTTGCCCTCGACCTCGCATTCGCGTGCGTCGCCGCGTCCATCCATCTGAGCAGGCTCGGCGAAGACGTGGTCTTGTGGGCGAGCACGGAGTTTGGCTTCGTGAGGCTGGCCGACGAGATCGCCACCGGGTCGAGCCTGATGCCCCAGAAGAAGAACCCGGACATCGCCGAGCTCCTGAGAGGCAGGGCCGGTCGGTCGATCGGCGGCCTGGTGGCCCTGGCGACTGTGCTCAAGGGCCTTCCGCTCGCCTACGACCGGGATCTGCAGGAGGACAAGCCCGCGCTCTTTGCCGCGGTGGAGAACGTCCTCGACTCCCTGGGCGCCGCAGCACTGATGGTCGAGCACCTGGAGTTCGACCGGGAGCGGCTGGCGGCGGCGGCGGGCGATCCCGGCCTGCTGGCCACTGACGCGGCCGAGGAGCTGGTCCGCACGGGCGTGGCCTTCCGTCAGGCGCATGAGACCGTCGGGCGGCAGGTGCGGGACGGCAAGTTTGCCGCGCCGTGGCCGGCGAAAGCATCACTCGCCCGACGCGACCTGCCGGGCGCGCCGAACCCCGGCCGTGTGGCCGCCCGAGCGAGGGCACTGCGCCGAGAAGCTGCCGCCTTACGCCGCTGGGCTGAGAAACACCCTCCCACCCTCCCGAATTAGTACAGTTCGGCCGCCATGCTGCTTGCGGTCGACGTCGGGAACACCAACGTGACGCTCGCCCTGTTCGACGGCGAGCGCCTCGCCGCCGACTGGCGCCTGACCTCGCGCCGGGAGTGGACGGCCGACGAGCTGGCGGTCGAGCTTGGGCAGCTGTTCGAGCTACGAGGTTTTGAGCTCGGAATCGTGACCGGCGTCGTGATCTCGAGCGTGGTGCCGACGATCAATCCCGCCCTGGTCGAAGCCTCGCGGCGCTACCTGAAATGCGAGCCGGTAATGGTCGGCCCCGGAGTCAAGACCAGCGTCCGCATCCGCTACGACAACCCTAAAGACGTGGGCGCCGACCGGATCGCGAACGCCCTGGCCGCCTACTCGAAGTATGGCGGCCCGATCGTGGTGATCGACTTCGGCACCGCCGTCACCTACGACGCGATCAATGCCGAGGGCGATTACCTGGGCGGCGCGATCGCCCCAGGCGTCGAGATCTCCCTCGACGCGCTGGTCTCCCAGACGGCCATGCTCCGCCGGGTCGAGCCCGTGGCTCCGGACTCTGTGATCGGCCGCAACACCGTGGCCTCGATCCAGTCCGGCCTGGTCTGGGGCTTCGTGGCCCAGGTCGAGGGGATGGTGAAGCGGATGGTCGACGAGCTGGGCGGACAAGCCCGGGTGGTGGCGACCGGGGGCCAGGCTTCCCTCGTGGCCGGTCTGACCCAGGTCATAGAAACCACCGACCCGTTGCTGACCCTGGAGGGTTTACGGCTTATCTACGCTCAAAACTCTGATGGGGGTGCTAGATAAGAGCCCGCGATGCAAACGGCGCCTCAATTTCACCTCTACGTCCTGGATGGCGACGTGCCCGCGGGCCTCGCCGCGACCGGGCTCGAGACCGAGAAGCTTCCCGATCCCGCCGCGATCGAGCACCCGGCGCTGATCCTGCTCGGCGCCGGACAGACGGCGCCCGAGCGGCTGGCTGAGATGGCGATCGAGCTGCCGCCCGACGCCTCGCCTGGTGCCCTGCGCGAGGTCGTTCGGATCGCGATGGAGAACGTCGCCCTCAAACACCAGGTGATACAGCTGGAGAGCGAAGCGCACCGCCGGCACCGCCAGTTCCGCGAGCTCAACCGCATCGGCATCGCGTTGTCGGCCGAAAAGGACATAGATCGGCTCCAGTCTTTCATCCTCACGACCATGCGCCAGCTCACCCACGCGGACGGCGCGAGCTTGTGGCTGAAGATGGACGAGGAGGGCGAGGCCAAGCTATTCCTCGCGTCGAGCCAGAACCACTCGATCGACAAGAACACCTACTCCGCCTTCAAGGTGCCGGTCGACCAGCGTTCGGTGGTCGGCTATACGGTCTCGGTCGGCAAGAGCCAGATCTACGACGACGCCTACAACCCGCCGCCCGGCAAGCCGGTCGGGGGCAAGAGCTTCGATGCACAGTTCGGCTACCGGACCAAGTCGATGCTCACGGTCCCGATGCGCAACTACAACAACGATGTCGTCGGGGCGGTCCAGCTGATCAACGCCAAGCGTCATTTCGAGACGCGGCTGACCGTGGCCACCGTCGACAGTGAGGTTGTCAGCTTTCAGCCGGACGATGTGGAGATGATCGAATCGATTGCGAGCCAGGCTGCGGTCGCGCTCGACAACAAGACCCTCATCGATTCGATCCAGGCACTGTTCGACGGTTTTGTCCAGGCGAGCGTGACCGCGATCGAACAGCGCGATCCAAGCACCGCCGGTCACTCGGGTCGTGTCGAAGGTCTGACCACGCGCCTCGCCCGAGTGCTGAATGAGATCGGGACCGGGAAGTTCAGCGATTTCTTCATGAGCGACGATCAGCTGAAAGAGCTGCGCTATGCGTGTCTTCTGCATGACTTCGGCAAGGTCGGCGTGCGCGAGCACATCTTGATCAAGGCCAAGAAGCTCGTCCCCGGCCAGCTCGAGGTGATCCAGTCGCGCTTCGAGTTCATCGAGCGATCGGTCCAGGTCAAGTACGCGACCGAGAAGCTCGAGGCGATGCGCGAGGGCCGCAACGGTTCTTCGCTCGCGGAGATCGACGGCCGTCTCGAACAGGAGATGAAGCAGCTCGACGAGTGGGTGAGGAGCATCGCCGCGGCCAACGAGCCGACCGTGATGCCCGAGGACAAGGCGTCGATGCTCGAGTTCCTCTCCCAGCAGACGTACTACGACATGGCGGGGCGAGCGCATCCCATGCTCGAGCCGCAGGAGTTTCGCTTCTTGAGCATTCGCAAGGGCACGCTAGACGCCCAGGAGCGGCTGGAGATGGAGTCGCACGTCACGCACAGCTTCCAGTTTCTGAGCAAGATCCCGTGGACGCCCGTGATGAAAGGAATTCCCGAGATCGCATACGGGCATCACGAAAAGCTCGACGGCTCCGGCTATCCGCGCGGGTTGACAGGGGACCAGATCCCGATTCAGGCACGAATGATGACCATCTCCGACATCTACGACGCGCTGACCGCGCAGGATCGCCCGTACAAGAGGGCAGTGCCGGGGAGCACCGCCATCGACATCCTCCGCGAGGAGGCGAAGCAGGGCAAGCTGGACCGGGACCTGCTCGACGTCTTCATCACGAAGAAGATCTATCAGGCGGCCGGCGCGCGATGAGGATCAAGTTCTGGGGCACGCGGGGCACCCGGCCGACCCCAGGACGCCGCACCCTTCGCTACGGCGGCAACACGACTTGCATCGAGGTCAGGGACAAGGAGAACAACCTGCTCATCATCGACTCGGGTTCCGGCATCGCAGAGCTGGGCAGCACGTTCAGCCCGACCGAGCCCCTGCAGGCGCACCTCCTGATCACTCACACGCACCTCGACCACATCCAGGGCTTTCCATTCTTCTTGCCGGCGTTCGTGCCGGGCACGACGCTGACCATCGTCGGACCGTCCGGCTCCGCCAAGTCGCTGCAGGCCGCGTTCGCGGATCAAACCGACCCCGCCTATTTCCCTGTGCGCTTGAGCCACATGCCCGCGGAGATGGAGTTCATCGAACGCAACCCGGGCGAGACCTTCGAGGTTGGAGCGCTGCGCATCACTCCGCACCTGCTGATGCACCCGATCCCCACGTTTGGCTACCGGATCGACGAGGGCTCGTCGCGCTTCTCGTTTGCCACCGACAACGAGATCGCCCTCTTCGCCAACGGTACGAACGGCACATTGAAAGACTTCGCCAACTGGTGCCGGGATTCGGACCTGCTCGTCCACGACGCCCAGTACAGCGCCGAGGAGTACAAAACTCACGCTGGATTCGGCCACTCGACCTACGAAGAATCGCTGTCGCTGGCCGAGCAGGCTGGCGTGAAAGAGCTCGCTTTTTTCCACCACGACCCGCTGCATTCCGACACCGACGTGGACGCTCTTATCGAGCAGGCACTGGGCAACCACCGTGCCGCGGGCGGCGCTGACGTGAGCTCGTTCCCCGCGGCGGAGGAGCAGGAGCTCGCTCTTTAGGCTTTAGTCTTTTCCGATCGTGACGGAAGAATTCATGCGCGAGCGGCTCGAAAAAGTCGACCGGCTTCGCGCTGCGGGCATCGAGCCTTACTCACGTGGATTTCGGCCCACGCATACCACGGAAGCCGCGAAGGCGCTTCTCGGCGAGGCCGAACGGACCGATCCCGTTTCAATCGCGGGCCGCCTGATGGTCAAGCGACAGCAGGGTGGGTTGGTATTTGCCGACCTGCAGGACGGGCATGGCCGCATCCAGCTGATGGCCAACCGCGGCATCCTCGGCGACGAGGAGCTCAGTCGGTTCGCGGATCTAGACCCGGGCGACATCATCGGCGTCACCGGGCCCGTTTTTCGCACCAAACGGGGCGAGATCACTGTCGAGGTCCAGTCATTCCAGCTGCTGACGAAATCGCTTCGTCCGCTGCCCGAGAAGTGGCACGGCTTGAAGGACGTGGAGATCCGCTACCGGCAGCGCTACGTCGACCTGATCGCCAACCCGCAGGTCCGCGAGGTCTTTCGGGCACGCACAAAGATCATCACCGCGATGCGGGGCCTGCTCGACGAGAGGGGCTTTATCGACGTCGAGACGCCTGTCCTCCAGGAGATACCCGGCGGCGGCCACGCGCGGCCATTTGAAACGCACCACAACGCCCTCGGCCGGGACCTTTACCTACGGATCGCGCTGGAGCTGCACTTGAAGCGGCTGCTGGTGGGCGGATTTGAGCGGGTCTACGAGATCGGCCGCGTGTTTCGCAACGAGGGTCTGTCGCCGCGACACAATCCCGAGTTCACGATGATGGAGTGCTACCAGGCCTACGCGGACTATCAGGACATGATGCAGATGGTCGAAGACCTGGTGGTCGTCTCCGCGATGGCGGCGAACCGACCTCTGGAAACGTCGTACGAGGGCGAGTCGGTCAACCTGACACCGCCCTTCAGGCGGGAGCGAATGGCGGACCTGGTCCTCGAATACGCAGGGAAGCACGCGGCAGGCGAGGAGCTGAACGACCTGTTCGAAGAGCACGTGCAGCCGCGCCTGCGGCAGCCCACCTTTGTCCTCGATCACCCGGTTGAGGTGTCTCCGCTCGCGCGCCGGCGAGAAGACGATCCGCGGTTTGTCGAGCGCTTCGAGCTGATCATCCTCGGGCGTGAATACGCCAACGCGTTCACGGAGCTGACGGACCCGGTCGACCAGCGTGCGCGGTTCGAGGCGCAAGCCGCGTTACGAGCGGGGGGGAACGTGGAGGCGCATCCGATGGATGAGGACTTCCTGCGCGCCGTCGAGTACGGACTGCCGCCGTGCGGTGGCCTCGGCTTTGGCCTTGACCGGCTCGTCATGCTTCTGATGGATCAGCCGTCGATCCGGGACGTGATCCTTTTCCCGGTGATGAAGGCCGAGACGTAAATCGTGCTGTCGCTCGAATTCATCCGCAAGAACCCCGATGTCGTGCGGAGGGCGGCTGAGCTCAAGGGAGAGCCGGCACCGGTCGACGAGATCCTCGAGCTGGATCAAAAGTGGCGCGCCCACCAGCACAGGGCCGAAGGAATCAAGGCCCAGCAGAACGACCTCTCGAAGGAGTTCGCGAGGACGCGAGATGAAGCCCTGAAGGCACGGTTGCGCGAGATGGCGGACGCGGCGAAGAGCGAGCTGGCGCTAGCCGACGCGGTGAAGCGTGACCTGGACGATTTGCTGCTTCGTGTGCCGAACATCTTTCACGAGTCGGTGCCCATCGGTGAAACCGAGGCCGACAACGTCGTGATCAGGGAGTGGGGGACGAAGCCCGACCTCGGCTTTCCCCCGCGCACGCATTACGACCTCGGCGAGGCCCTGGGGATCATGGACTTCGAGCGTGCGGTCAAGATTGCGGGATCGCGCTTTGCGTTCCTGGTCGGTGACGGGGCGCGACTCGAGCGCGCGCTCGTCCAGCTCATGCTCGACGTCCACACGCGGGAGCACGGTTACACCGAGCTGTGGGCACCGATGCTGGTCAACTCCGCGGCGATGACCGGGACCGCGAACCTGCCCAAATTCGCCGACATGCTCTTCAAGGTCGAAGACCGCGACTTGTGGCTCATACCGACTGCCGAGGTACCGGTCACCAATTTCCATCGCGACGAGATCCTCGACGCCGACCGCCTGCCCCTGAAGTACGTGTCGTACTCGCCTTCGTGGCGCACCGAAGCCGGCGCGGCCGGAAAGGACACGCGCGGGTTCATCCGCTTGCATCAGTTTTCCAAGGTGGAGCTGGTCAAGGTGACGACCGCCGAAACCTCACTCGACGAGTTCGAGAAGCTGACAGCTGACGCGGAGGACATCCTGCAGCGGCTCGGTCTGCATTACCAGGCGATGGCGATGTGCACGGGGGATATGGGATTCGCGCAGTACAAGAAATACGACCTCAATGCTTGGGCCCCGGGACTCGATCGCTACCTCGAGGTTTCGTCGTGCTCGACGTTCAATGACTTCCAGGCGATGCGCGCGAACATCAGGTATCGAGCGGGACGCGGGACGCCGCCGCGGTTCGCGCACACGATCAACGGGTCGGGCCTGGCCCTGCCGCGGACCATCGATGCGATCATCGAGACGTACCAGCGATCCGACGGGATGATCGCCGTGCCCGAGGTCTTGAAGCCGTACATGGGCGGGGTAGAGCTGATCGGGGCGCGATAATCGCTTTCGCCCAACGGAGGGGTGGCCGAGTCCGGTTGATGGCGACAGTCTTGAAAACTGTTATAGGTGCAAGCCTATCCTGGGTTCAAATCCCAGCCCCTCCGCCAACCAGCGCCGCGACCGTGCCAGAAGGGGTCTTTCAAGTCTCCGGATTCCACCCCTTTCGGCGCACTCGAGGCTCCTGCGATCAATGAACTGGGCTTATCTCAATCCATTCTGGCGCGAAGACCGGGTGATGGTTTCGGACCTCGACCCTGAGCAGTGCCGGAGAAGGCTCAAGGAGGCCGACACAAGCATCTTCACGGTCGCGCGCCTGTGGGTTGGGCGTGGCGACGCAAATTTCTACGAGGGCGGAGTTGGCGCAGGTAGGGCAGGCTCGCTATTCGAGATGCATGTCCGCGTGAAAGTCTCGCCCGCCGCTGGCAATTCATCACGCCTCGATCTTCGATTCTCTGGAGGCCTCGGCTCGGCTGTCCTCATGTCGGTGGCAACGCTCTTTTGCGTATGGGCGTTTGGCTGGGCGCTGCTCAAACTCGCCGGTGGAAGTGGCTGGATGCCGATCTATGGAGCAGGCCTGCTGTCGCTTCTCGTCCCGGCGCTGCTCGTGTTGGCCCTCAGATCTGAAGCGCCGCACGACCGGGAAGAGCTCTGGAAGTTTGTGGCAGACCAGGTCGAGGGTAGGCCGGCTTGAAGGTCAGCGCGCCGTGACTGTTCCGGAAGGGTCTTTCAAGTCTCCGGATTTCACGCCTTTTTGCCTACTCGAGGCTTTTCAAATAAGGAAGCGGCCGTTCTCCATGATCTTGCGCCCGTCCACTGCGACGGTCGCGTGTGACGCGAGAGCGTCGACGTGCGACGGGCACGCCCAGTCGGCCTTTGTCTCGAAACCGTACGGGTCGCCGAATGCGATGTGCACCCCCGGGAACTTCTCGTCCTGGAGAAAGTTCCCGACGATGCGCTTCAGACCGACGTTCGTGCCGACAGCGAACTCCCCAACGCGATTTGAATTTGGATGCTGCGACATGTACTCGCGGACCTCGGCGGCGAGGTGGGGGTCGGGCGTGTCCACCGACACCATCCGGCTGGCCCGGATCTGCAGGCGCAGCGGGGGCGAGAGCATGCCGTATTTCTCGGTGAACCAGTCGCCCATCTCCTCCGCTGCGATCTCGCCATCGACCGAAACCGGACATGTGAAGGTCTCGCCCTCGGGCAGGTTGCCCCAGCGTCCCTGTTCCCAGTAGCGGCCGTCGCATGGGATCCAGTGCAGGGTGGGGGAGAACGTAGCGACGAGGTCGGTGCCCAGGGACGTGTTCACCGTGATCCGGGTCGCGTGGCGGACGATCTCATAGACCTTGCGAGTCACGGTGTAGATCTCGTCGTAGTCGGCGGCCATACCGTCGGTCATGACGACGTCGTTGATCCCGATCATGTGCCCATGCCGGCACCGGAGGTCGTCCGCCAGTAGGTGCAGCATCGGCTGCCGGAACCCGAGCTCGCCACGGAGGCCGATGCCGATGAAGAAGGACGCGGTGGGGCGAAAGCCTATGAGCTCGTCCGCCAGCGCGCGAGGAAAGGAGGTCGCCGGCCGTTCGATGATCTCTTCCATCGTCCAGACGCGCACCGTTGCGCCGGTCGCAATCGCCTCCTCCTCGATGGCCTCGGCGATTGCCATCCGCATCCTGTCGCGGATGATGGCGACGCGATCCTGGTCGCCGATATTGAGACATGCGCGCACGGCGTTGCGAGCGCCCGCGGCAAACTCCGTCCGCATCACCAAAACAGGTTACCCAGTGTCACAATCGGACCAGATCATGGGCCGTCTCGAAGAGCGGGATCTGCGCAGCCTTGAACGGAAGAGCATGTATTCGATCTTCGCGCCCCTCGACGGCGACGACGGACTGTCGCGGGAGCTTGCGCTGGACGACGAGGCCAACCCGACACGCGCTGGTGAGCTCGCCGTCTGGGGATTTCTCCGTCGACGAAGACGTCGGCGCAAGCGCCTCGCCGACGAAGATTGGATATCGGCGATGTTCATGTTCGTCCGCCGCTTCTCCTGACGCGCCCGCTCAGAGAGCCAAAGCCGCCAGGCGCGTAACCATCCGGTTGGGTTGTGCCGTTTGACGCAGAGGTGGCGGACGTCACTCCAACTCACGTCGGTCAGCTGTCCCTGGATGGTCGTTGGCGTTGGGATGGCACGCAATGGCTGCCTGTAACGAGCGCCCCGCCGCCGGTTCCCGAGTGGGCCAACGCCCGCGTTCGGTCCAACGCAACGCTCACCGCCTTGGGCTCTGTCCTGGTGATTGGTCTCCTGGCCGACCAGTGGCTGCGCACCGGCACCTTTGGCCTGGCCGCCTCGCTGACCTTCGTTATCGGAGCTGCAGCTCTGATTCGCATAGGGGGCCTGGAGCGGCGTGAATCGCGGGCCTTCGTGGGGGTCGCGGCGCTGTTCGCATGTTGGTTCACCCTTCGGGCGAGTCCATGGCTGTTGCTGCCGGACCTGTTCGTCGCCATCGCGCTTCTTGGATTCGCTGCTTCAATTGCGGTTCGAGGTTCGATATTCGATCTCGGCGTCTCCGAGGTCGCGGCGCGCTCCATTCAGGCCGTGATCCAGATCGCCGCGGGCGCGGGATTTGTTGCGCGACCGGCGCTCCAGGCCCGAGGTCGTGTGCGTTCAGCCGCGCCGCTGATTCGAGGTGTCCTGATCGCACTGCCCATCGCCGCGCTTCTTGCCGCCTTGCTTGCGTCCGCGGATCCGGTCTTCGCGTCCTTCTTCAACCTGAACGTAGATTTCGGCCAGCTTGCCCTGGACGTGACCCTCGTCGCGGTCGGTGCACTGTCCGCTGCCGGCTTGCTTCGCCTTGCGGCCTCCGAACCGGTAGGGCGCGTGGACGGCCCGGTCTGGCGGCTCGGTGCCACCGAAGCGCTTGTAGTCCTTGCGGTCCTCGACGCCGTGTTTGCAGCCTTCGCATTGGCGCAGGTGCTGGCGGCGACAGGGGCGGCCGCGGACACCTTGAGACAGGCGGGCGTCACCTATTCCGACTACGCGCGGTCGGGCTTCTTTCAGCTGCTCTGGGTGAGTGGCATCACGCTCGCGGTCCTCTTCCTGTTCAGCAGGATCAGCCGGCTCTCCGCTCGCCGAAGCGAGGTCGCGTTCATGGTGCTGGCCCAATGCGCCATTGCGCTCACCCTGCTCATCGTCGTGGTGGCGTTTCGCCGTCTGAGCCTTTATGAAGAGGCCTACGGCTTCACCATGCTCCGTCTGTACAGCCACATTTTTGCGACCTGGATCGCAGCCGTCTTCCTGTTGTTGGCGATCGACTTTTTCTTTGTGTGGAAGAGCCGGCGCTGGTTTGTCGGGGCGATGATTGCCACGGGGATAGCTGTCCTGCTCGTGCTCAACTTCATCAACCCTGAAGCTGTTGTCGTTTCACTCAACACGAGCCATGCGCAGACCAGCCACAAGATTGACGGTGATTATCTAGCGCAGCTGTCGAGCGATGCGACGCCGGCGTTGCTCGCGTCTCGGTCCGCGCTCGACCCTGCGCTGCGCGGGCAGATCAATCAGGCCGTCTGCGCCGGCCCGCGCACGTACTCACCGCAACCCTCTGCATTCAACTGGTCTGAGGCACAGGCTGCTGACGCCCGTCGGGGCGGCTGCTAGGCGAGGTCGCCGACGCGGCGGATCCAGCGGAACATCGCCTTGGTGGTGTCCGGGACGTACCGCTCGGCTCCTTCGATCAGTCCTTCAAACGTAGGCGCGGTGAATGTGATCCCCGAACCCTGGATATCGCTCGCCTTGATCTCGCCGCCCTGCTTCGTGATGTCCAGGATCACGTCTCCTGGCCTCCCCTCCCAGGGGTATATGGCGAACTGCAGCTCGGCCGCGACGGACTCGATGTGGTTGGCGTACAGAGCCGCAGTTTGCGATGACGCTTCGTCCAGCGCCTTCGTGAGCGACTCGGCGGAGAAATCGCGCGGCGTCTTGCCGTCTGACGCCCAGATGAGACTCCACCTGGACCGATCACGCTCGACGATGCATGTCACCAGGCTCGACAGCTTCACCGTTTCGAGCATAGCCTCGAGACCCGGAAAATAAGGTCGTGGCTCCGGGTTCCCCACCTGAGGATCAGGATCGCGATCGGGTGCTCGAGAGCTTCGTCGACGTCGCCGGCCGGCTGCACAGCATCCCGGTCCAGCGCAAGAAGCGCCTGGCGGTCCTGCAGTGGCTCGTCGAGGACTTTCAACCGGGCCGCCTGTACACCGAGTCGGAGGTCAATCGAGTCATCTCGCGCCGCCACCCCGACTTCGCGGCCCTCCGGCGATACCTGGTGGACGAGGAGCTGATGCAGCGCAAGCGCAGCGTGTACTGGAGGACGGGCAGCGTACCGAACGTCGGGTGGGATCCGCCGTCGTGGCCCGACGAATGAGTGTTACGTGCGCGCCGGTGCGGTCGTTCTCGCAGCATGACAGCAACCCTCCGATTGCTCGCCGGACCCCTGGCCATCGTGGCCGCGATCTCCCTGGCCCTGGTTGCGATCGCCGTGGCTGCGAACAGGCCCGCGCTGCTCGTCGGAGCCCCGTCCGCCTCAACCTCCACTTCGACGATCGCGCCGGCCATCCTGACCAGCGGCGACGGAATCGTGTCCAGGAAGCCAGATGTCGCCGTGATCGGCGCCGGTCTCGAGTCGCAGCAGCCGACCGCCACCGGAGCTCAGTCTGACCTCGCGAGCAAAGCGGCCAAGCTGATCGCCCGGATCAAATCACTGCCCGTCGCGGACAAGGACCTCAACACAACCGGCTGCTGGATTGGGCCGGTCTATTCACCGCAGGGTCAAACGATCACCGGGTATCGCGCGGCCGAGCAGCTGCAGGTCAGCTGGCATAACGTCGACACCGTCGGGAGGGCGCTCGACGCCATCGTGCAGGAGGGAGGGGCCACCAACATCTCGATCAGCTTCGGCCTGGGGGATCCCAAGCCGGCACAGGCGGAAGCACGCACGCTCGCGATCGCCGATGCGAAAGCCAAAGCCCTGTCCATGGCGTCGGCCGCCGGCGTGAAGCTCGGCCAGGTGATCCAGGTCAGCGACCTGTCGTTGAGCAGCCGCGTACCCTCGCCGATCAGCTACGGTGCTGCGGCGAGCGTGCCGACGCAGGTTCCCGTCGGGCAGCTCGACATCCAGGCCAGCGTCGAGGTCGACTTCGCGATCGGGTAAATCGCGGTGAAGAGCGGGGTGGCGCCGCTCGCGACGACGACGGGTGATTTATGGTCGGGGGGCGATGATGCTGAAGATCTATCCCGACCAGCGCTGGCCTGCGTTCCTGCGCGTGTTTGCGGATACGGTCACCTTCTTCTGGGCGGTGGCGTGGGCCTACCTGGGTTTTCTGATCTACCAGACGATCATGGGGCTCGAGGTCATCGCCGATGGGATCAAGAACACTGGCCTCACCTTCAATCAATGGATCGCTGCGTTCCGGAAGGCGGTGCCCGGCGGGATCCCGATCCTGACCAAGTTCCTCCAGGATGCCGCCGATGCGCTGCAGCACTACTCGGGCAACTCGCTGATCGCGACCGGTCAGAACATCCACGATGCGATCCTCAAGACGGCGATCGTCCTTGGGCTGCTCGTGGCCCTGCCCCCGATCCTCCTCGTGCTCGTGCCCTACACGGGATGGCGATGGCGCGACATGCGGGAGACGGGGGCGGCGCTTGCGTTCGTGCGGATCGCGGCGATGACGGGGCGGGCGGACGCAGCGCGTGCGGTGCTGGCATACCGGGCCGTGTCGACGCTTTCATTTCGGGCGTTGATGCGGGCAAGCGCGGATCCGGTGGGGGACCTCGTGGAGCACCGATACGAGCGACTGGCAACGGCGATGCTGAAACGCGCCGGCCTCGATCCGGCGCGGCTGCCGCCGCCCGAGCTGCCGGAGCTACCGCCCCATCGCGGCGGCTAGCTATCGTTGTTGGCCATGTGCCGAAGCATCAAGACCCTGCGCCATCACGACGAGCTCGCCACCGATGAAGAGATCCGCGCCGCCGCTCGCCAGTTCGTCCGCAAGGTGAGCGGGTTCACCAAGCCGTCATCCCGCCACGAGGCCGCTTTCGAGGTTGCGGTCGACGAGATCGCTGTCGCGTCGCAGCGCTTGCTCGAGAGCATCGCCGGGAACCTGGTAGGGGCTGGGCACCGGGCGTAGCGCTGCTAGGTGGCTCCTCCCCACCTGTGGGGAGGTGGCGCGCAGCGCCGGAGGGGCAGCGCCGGAGGGGCAGCGCCGGAGGGGCAGCGCCGGAGGGGCTGGGTCGAACCCTTTTAGAGCTGGCAGCCTCGGCAGAAGTTCAGCGGTTCGCGGTTGGAGCCCAGCTGGCTGATCCGGTGCCCGCACCGCGGGCAGGTCTTCCCGCCTTTCATGTGCACCGCCATGAAAGATCGATCCTGCTTCGACTCTTCGTAGTTCGGGTTGGCCAGGATAGCCTCGACCGCTCGCGAAAGGACCAGAGGGATGGCGCGATAGAGCGCTTCCTCCTCGTCCGGCTTCAGCGACGCACGCCGCCGCAGCGGCAAAAGCCGCGCCTCGAAAAGGATCTCGTCCGAGTACGCGTTGCCGATCCCGGCCAGGAACTCCTGGTTCCGGAGCAGGTCCTTCAGCTCGTCCCGGAACCGCCGAAGCCGTTTCCGAAAAACATCCAGGCCCAAGGGACCGATCGAGTCCGCTTCCGGCCCCTGGCCATCCCAGGCCGGGACCTCCTTCGAGCAGTCGGCGACCCAGTAGATCCGCCCCATGTCCCGAAAGTCGAGGTAGCGAAGCTCCTGCTTGCCCTCGAGCCGCAGCGTGAACACCTCCGTGGCAGGCACCGGCGTGTCTCCCGAGGCGACCTGGAACCGGCCGCCGAGCATCGGGTTGATGACCAGCCAGCGTGGCGATCCGCCGCCGCCCAGCTCCGTGGCGAAGACCATGTGCTTGCCCCGCCGGGTCAGTGAGGTGATCCGCCGCGCCGGCAGCTCCAGGGCGAAGTCGTCGACCGGATAACGCAGCAGATGGGCTTTCTTCGGGTTGACCGTGGCGGCCGTGATCAGCTTGCCCTCGACCCGCGGACTGATGCGGATCCGCAACGCTTCCAGCTCGGGCAGCTCAGGCATGCCGCAAAAATACGGGCAAAGAAGACACCGAAAAGACGTTTGGAGCCCAAACGTGGTTGGGATAAATCGACGCATGAGACTTGATCGATTCACCGAAAAGGCCCAGGAAGCGCTGCAGGAAGCTGCGGACCTGGCGCGCCAAACTGGCAACCAGGCGGTCGAGCCTGAGCACATGCTGCTCGCGCTGGTCGGCCAGGAGGATGGCGTGGGCCGGACCCTGCTCGAGCGAGCCGGGGCCTCGGTGCAGGCATTGCAGCCGGCGCTCGTCTCAGCGATCGAGCGCTTCCCCAAGGTCAGCGGCGCGGGTCAGCCGTATCTCAGCGAGTCGCTCAGCAAGAGCCTCGAGGCGGCGGAGCGTGAAGCGGAGCGGTTGAAGGACGAGTACATATCGACCGAGCACCTGCTTCTCGCGCTCACCGACCAGAAGATCCTCAATGACCTGGGCGTGACGCACGACGCCCTGCTCCGGTCGCTACGTCAGGTGCGCGGCGCACAGCGAGTCACCGACCAGAACCCGGAGTCCAAATACCAGGCGCTCGAAAAGTACGGCCGTGACCTGACCAAGCTGGCCAGGGAAGGCAAACTCGACCCGGTCATCGGCCGCGACGAGGAGATTCGCCGCGTCATCCAGGTCCTTTCTCGGCGGACCAAGAACAACCCCGTGCTGATCGGCGAGCCGGGCGTCGGGAAGACGGCGATCGCCGAAGGTCTCGCCCAGAGAATCGCCCAGGGTGACGTGCCCGAGGGCCTGAAGGGCAAGCGCGTGATCGCGCTCGACCTGGGTGCGCTGGTCGCCGGCACGAAGTTCCGCGGCGAGTTCGAGGATCGTCTTAAGGCCGTGCTCAAGGAGATCGAAGGCTCCAACGGCCAGGTCATCCTCTTCATCGATGAGCTGCACACGCTCGTCGGGGCGGGCGCCGCGGAAGGTGCGATCGACGCTGCAAACCTGCTCAAGCCGGCCCTTGCTCGCGGTGAGCTGCGCGCCATAGGCGCGACCACGCTGGACGAGTACCGCAAGCACATCGAGAAGGACGCGGCGCTGGAGCGCCGTTTCCAGCCAGTGTTCGTCGACCAGCCTTCCGTCGAAGACACGATCAGCATCCTTCGCGGCTTGCGCGAGAAGTACGAGGTTCACCACGGTGTCCGAATCAAGGACACGGCCATCGTGGCGGCCGCCGTGCTGTCCAACCGCTACATCACTGATCGTTTCCTTCCTGACAAGGCAATCGACCTCATCGACGAGGCGGCGGCCCGTCTGCGCACCGAGATCGACTCCATGCCCGCCGAGCTGGACGAGCTCGAGCGCCAGATCCGTCAGCTCGAGATCGAGCGCCAGGCCCTGAAGAAGGAGACCGACCGCGCCTCCAAGGAGCGGCTGACGGGGATCGAGAAGCAGCTTGCAGAGCTGTCCGAGAAGCGGACCGCTCTTCGTTCCCGATGGAACCAGGAGAAGGAGGTCATCGCCAGGATCCGTGGCCTGCAGGCCAAGCTCGAAGAGGTCCGCGCCGACGCGGAGCGCGCGGAGCGGGCAGCCGACTTTGCCAAGGCAGCCGAGCTTCGTTATGGCAAGGCGGTCGAGATCGAAAAGCAGCTCAAAGAGGCGAGTGACCGGCTGGCACAGCTGCAGGGGGGCCACGCCCTGCTCAAGGAAGAGGTCAGCGAAGAGGACATCGCCGAGATCGTCGCCAAGTGGACGGGCATCCCCGTCTCCAGGCTGATGGAAGGCGAGGTAGCCAAGCTCATCAAGATGGAGGAGCGCCTGCACGATCGCGTCATCGGCCAGGACGAGGCTGTCACGGCCGTCGCGAACGCGGTGCGCCGATCACGCTCGGGCCTGGCGGATCCGAACCGCCCGGTCGGTTCGTTCATCTTCCTCGGCCCGACCGGAGTGGGCAAGACAGAGCTCGCCCGCGCTCTCGCGGAGTTCTTGTTCGACGACGAGCAGGCGCTGATCAGGCTCGACATGTCGGAGTACCAGGAGAAGCACACCGTCGCTCGCATGCTCGGGGCTCCGCCCGGCTACGTCGGCTACGACGAGGGTGGACAGCTGACGGAGGCCGTGCGGCGCCGGCCGTACTCCGTCGTGCTGTTCGACGAGATCGAAAAGGCTCACCCGGACGTGTTCAACGTGCTGCTGCAGATCCTCGACGACGGCCGTCTCACGGACGGCCAGGGCCGCACCGTGGACTTCCGCAACACGGTCCTGATCATGACCTCCAACCTCGGCGGCCAGCTGATCCAGGAGATGTCGAACCGGCCCTTCGATGAGGTACGCGAGACCGTGATGGGCGTGCTGCGTGACCACTTCCGGCCCGAGTTCCTGAACCGCGTCGATGACATCATCGTGTTCAAGCCGCTGAACCAGGACCAGCTGGGCGCGATCGTGGACATCCAGCTGGCGCGCCTGCAGAAGCGGCTCGACGAGCGCAAGATCGTCCTCGACGTGACCGAGGCCGCACGCAAGCTCCTGATCCAGCGTGGATGGGATCCCACGTACGGTGCGCGCCCCCTCAAGCGCACGATCCAGCGTTTGGTCCAGGACCCGCTCGCGATGCAGCTGCTCGCAGGCAAGTTCAGCGACGGAGACGCGATCGTGGTCGACGCCAAGGGCGGCGAGCTGACCTTCGCGAAGGCGAAGTCACGAGCTGTGGCGGAAACAGTCGCCTAACTGGAGCAAACAGTTCCGGCGGATGGAATCGTCAGGTTGATCAGGTAGGCGTCTTCCGCCGCCTTGGCGCACGCGCTCGAGTCGTACGACGTGTGGCCGTTGCCCTGCCGGGTCAGCAGGACCGAACCTGAGATCTGCCGATTGACCGATTGAGCGTCGATGTAGGGGGTGGCTGGGTCGTTCGTGCCTCCCACCAGAAGGATGGGCGGCGCGCCCTGCACGTTGAGCGGACCTTGTGGGTTCTTTGGCTTCACCGGCCACAGGGCGCACTGGTACTCGGAGTATTGACTCCACGGTCCGAACAAAGGCGATGCCTTCGCAAAAGCAGGACCCAGGGCGTCGTAAGTGGCGAGGTCTGGGGGCGCCGGAAAATCGAGACAGTAGATCGAGTGATATGCGCCGTTCCACAGGTTGTTGTAGCTGCCGTCGGCATTGCGCTCGTTGTAGAAGTCCGCAAAGAACAGAAGAAGGCGGCCGTCGTTGCTGTCAGCCGCGATGAGAGACCTTTCGAGGTATGTCCAAAGACTCTGGTCGTACAGCGTCTGCAGCACACCGGTCATCGCCAGGCTGCGACTCAGCTGCCGTCCGCCAACGTTCATGGGCGTCGAGTCGAGGCGAGTCATCAAGGCATTGATCTTGGCAACAGGATCACCTGACTGCCCGTACGTGCAGTTCCTCGCCTTGCAGTCAGCGACCCATGCCTCGAGGTTCTGCTGGAAGCCGACCATCTGGGCAAGCGCGCTCGAGTTGGCCTGCACGGCCGGGTCGAGGACACCATCGAGGGACAGCGCTCGCACGTGGGATGGAAACAGGTGCGCGTACCACTGGCCGAGATAGGTGCCGTAGGAGAAGCCGAGATACGTCAGCTTGGCGTCTCCCAGCGCCCCGCGGATGAGATCCATGTCCCTGGCGGCGCTCGCCGTGTCCATGAATGGCAAGAGGTCGCCACTGCGATGTTGACACGCGGCCGCGAAGTCTTTTTCAGCTTGGATCGCGGTTTGCTTTTCTTGTGGGTCGTCAAGAACCGCGTCGATTGATAGGTATTTATCGAGGGTCGGACTGTCGACGCACGTGATGGGAGTGCTGCCCGCCACTCCGCGCGGGTCGAAAGCGACCAGGTCGAAATGGCGATTGAGGTTGGTGTACGAAGGGGCAGCGTCGCGCAAGAATGTGATTGCTGAGACTCCGGGCCCGCCAGGGTTGATCAGAAGGGATCCCATCTTCGGGGTTCCTGTCGCGGGCTTGCGAATAACCGCGATGCTGATCTTGCGGCCGGTCGGATGCGTGTAGTCCAGCGGCACCATGAGGTTGCCGCACTGGAAGCCCTTGGTGCAATCGGTCCAGGCAATGCTGCCGGCGGAGAGGGGTGAAGGGCTGTGTGAGGCGGTCGGCGTCTGCGTGCACGCGACAACAAGGATCGTGACGAGCACCAAGACCTTTGCGACGTGACCCGTCACGCGTTCGAGTCTAGCCGCGCAACATTAGGATCTGCTGGCGATGAGCGAGTTCACCCGAGATGAGCTGGACCTGATATTGGAGGCACTGGACGACGCTTCGTTCTACCGCGACGCGCGGTCTCTCGTGCTTAAGGGCGCGGTGACGCGGGCCGGCCGGCCGTCGCCGGGCGTCCCTCCGATGCATTCTGGTGACGTTCATCGGGAGAAGGCCCAGGCATACAGGGCGCTGATGGGCAAGCTGAGGTCGGAGCGACCCTGACTGGCTGAACGTACAACCCGAACGCGACACGCGCTGCCCCATGCATCTGAGTACCTCTCTTCCGCCTTGACCCTAACCTGTCGGCATGTCAGAGGGGTCGGAAGACGCGGCGGCGAAGCTCTACTCGCAGGGCATGAAGTTCGCGAATAACAGCGACTGGCCTGCAGCTGAGGCGGCCTTTCGTCAAGCGGCGGAATTGGCGCCGAAGGCATCATTGACATGGCTTTCTGTGGCGATCGCGTGCTGCCGTCAGGGGCGATATGAGCAGGCCGTGCTTGCCATTGAGTGGGCGCTACACGCAGCCACGCCCATCAGAGAAACGCCGGAAAGCGTGCTCGGAGTTGCCAGGTGGGAAGCTGCGGACTGGCGGGGCGTGGAAGAAGCCTTTCGCCCACTCTTGCAAAAGGAGCCGATCGACGCCCCGACCCATCTCTTCCTAGCGATCGCGTTGATCAATCAGAACCGGGTTCAAGAAGGCATCGATGAATTGATGGCCGGATACCGGATGGAGATCGCCGAATCCGAATCCTGACCGATGACCGCAAATGCCGGCAGCCGCGGGTCTCGTGCGCATTTCAAACCCGCCGCAGCGTGCATTGGCGTGTGTCCTGAGACATGTAGGCGCGGGAAGGGAGGGATTCGAACCCTCGAGGGAGCTTTACACCCCCTACCCGCTTAGCAGGCGGGTGCTTTCGGCCACTCAGCCACCTCCCCGACAAGGCGGTGCCGTCGCTCGATTCTATCCACCCCAGGCTCTCTCCATACTTAGCAGCCGATGGATGCTCCCGGCGAACCAGGCGCGCCTCCCATGTGGGGGCCGGGACGCAAGATGGCCTTCGGCACCGCGCCCGGTTCGAGGAGCAAGGTCTGGTACACGCTCGCCGACGGGACGCTCAGCGAGTGCTTTTTCCCCTACCTCGACCACGTCGCACTCCATGAGCTCCGGTTTTTCGTCTCGGCGGGCGGTGCCCCGCCGGTTGACGACTCATTCGACGGCCAGCACAACGTCAGCTGGCTCAGTCCTGGCGTGCCGGCCTTCCGCGTCGAGACCACGCATCACGAATATCGGCTGACCAAAGAGTTCTTCTCCGACCCCGAGGAGAACGCGATGCTGATCGCGGCGACCTTCACGCCTGAGCTGCCCGACCTCCGGCTTTACATGCAGGCTTCGGCCCACTGGCAGCCTGGGACCGAGGGCAACTTCGCCAGCGTCATCGACACGCATCCGCCCGCGCTGCTTCTCCAGCAGCAGGACATCTGGATCTGCCTGGTGGGCCCTTTCGCTCGCGGGACTGTCGGTTACTACCGGAGCAGCGACGTCCAGATCGACCTCAGCGACGGGGACGGCCGCCTGACCTACATGTACGACCACGCCGGGCCGGGAAACGTCAGCGTCGGCGGGGAGTTCGGCGTCCGGGCGGGATCGTTCCAGATGGCGATCGGATTCGCCCATTCGCGGGCCGACGCTGAAGAGGTCGCGCGCACGGCCCTCCAGAAGGGCGCCGGCACAGTGCGCCAGGCGTTCGAGCGCGCGTGGCGCGCACAACCGGAGATTCCCCGGGCGCTGGGCCAGGTCAGCGGCGACGAGGGCATGCTGGCGCGGGCGTCGTTCGCGCTCCTGCACTGCCTCGAGGACAAATCACACGCCGGAGCGTTCATCGCCTCGCCGTCCGCGCCGTGGGGCGAGAGCAACCACGACGGCAACCAGGTCTACCACCTGGTATGGCCCCGCGACCTGTGCCGCATCGCCACAGCGCTGCTTGATGCAGGCGACACGGACGCCGCGCTGCGCGCCTTTCGCCACCTCGAGCAGCATCAGCGGCCGGATGGTGGCTGGTACCAGAACTGGTTCATGGACGGGACGCCGCACTGGCAGTCGACGGAGCTCGACCAGGTCGCGCTGCCCATCCTTCTGGCGTGGCGGTTGGGCGTGGCGGGCTGCCTCGACCACGATCCCTACCCGACGATGGTGCGATCCGCCGCGCAGTTCATCATCCGCGAGGGTCCGCTCACACAGCTCGATCGGTGGGAGGACTCGGGCGGTCTGTCTCCTTCGACGATCGCCGCGTGCATCGCGGCATTGATCGTCGCTGCGGAGTTCGCGGGTGATGCGGGCGAGCACATCGCGGCCAATCACTTCCGCGCCGTCGCCGACTATTGGAACGACCGGGTCGAGTCGTGGTGCTCGCTTCCCTCAGGTCAGTACATCCGACTCGGGTCGGATCCCGACCGCCGTCCCGCCGAGGGCGCGGTCGCCCCGGAGTTTCTCGAGCTGGTGCGATATGGCTTGCGGCGGCCGAAGGACGATCGCGTTCTGCGTAGCCTCCAGGGGGTGGACACGTCACTGAAGGTGAGCCTGCCCGCCGGTCCGAGCTGGCGACGGTACACCGGCGATCAGTACGGCGAACATGAGGACGGCGCGCCGTGGAACGGCAGCGGGCGGGGCCGCGCCTGGCCCGTGTTGACCGGCGAGCGCGCGAGGCACTTCTTCTCGATGGGCCTGCCCGCAGCCGAGCTGGTCCGCACCCTGGAAGGATTCGCGGGCCAGGGCCTGGCCCTGCCCGAGCAGCTATGGGATGGGCCTGACATCCCAGGCCGCCGGCTTCAGTTCGGCAAGCCAAACGGGTCGGCCTGCCCATTGGGTTGGGCGCATGCCGAGTACCTCGAGCTGCTGGTCACGATCGCGCTGGCGGGTTTCCCGGACATCGTCATGCCCGCCCGGCGGCGCTACACGGAGGGGACCGCGCTCGAGCCCGCCTTCATCTGGTCGCACAGGCACCAGATCACGCGCATCACCGCCGGCCGCAGGCTGCGCGTGCAGCTGCCCCGGCCCGCCGCCGTTCACTACTCGTTTGACAGCTGGCAGACGCATGTCGAGATCGACGCGGTCGACACGACGCTGGGCTTATGGGTGGCCGAGGTGCCTTGCAACAGGCTCGCCTCGGGCACCGAGTTTCAGTGGACGATTCACTACATGACCGGTTGGGAGGGGAAGAATTTTTCTATGACGGTCGACTGAGGGAGTTCCGCGAGCCCCTCCGGCGCTTCGCGCCACCTCCCCATAAATGGGGAGGAGCCACTCCCATGAATGGGGAGGAGCCTTATCTATCTATCTTTCCTCCGGCGGTTCCAGGTCGTCCAGTCTCAGGCCGGTGGTGGTGTCTTCGTCGAACTGGCTGTGCAGCTCGCCGCAGTCGGCGCAGCGGTAGTACTCGCCGACGAATCCCTTGTGCCAAACCGCATAGCTGACCACACCCGGCTCCTCGACCAGGACCTCTTGCTCGAGCCGGTAGATCACCTGCTCCCAGCCGCCGACCTCGATGTCGTCGTCGAGCACGACGACGCAATAGGGGTGGGGTTCGCCCCAGACCATGACGACCTCGCCACGGCGCTCGTCGTCGGTGTTCACGATCGACCATGCCTCGGCCGCCTGCGCGCGCGTGCTCCTCACCAGGCGGAGCGAGGCCCAAAACCGCTCGGCTGACTCCCGCTCCGCCTTGTCGTGCTCGGCTTGCGCCTCCTGAAACGCGCTCCACATGCGGAGCAGGTGGTTGCGGAAGCGGTGATAGGTCGGCAGCAGCTTGGGCTGCTGCTTGGGCGACCCGATCAGCTTCTCGAACGCGTGCTCGAAGGCCGCTTCGACCCGCTCCTGACGATCCGTCAGGTCGGGCGACCAGCCCTCGTCTTCGGACAGCCGCATGCTCTCGTTGAGTACGACCTCGAAGTCCAGCCAGTCGTCGCCGAACTCGGGGACGAAAACGCTTTCGACCAGGTCGGCGAGGCGGTGCTCCTCGAGCAGGGCGGGTGTGACTTTGCCCCGGGCCTCGGGCCAGCCCTTCCAGCCCATGACGTTGTGGATCCAGTAGTCGAAGACGGTGACCGCGTACTGCAGCGCCGCGGGCGAGCTCCAGATGCCGGTCGGCCAGGTCTTCTTGCCCGTCCTCACCTTGTTGTAGAGGGAGATGACCTGCTCTTCGTCGAGGTATTCGGTTTCCATGGTGCCCACCAACTATATGAGACGTGCCGAGAGACCCTCGCCGACGCCGAGGACTCCCGGCGCGCCTCATAGGAATAAGCCCGGAGCGGCCCTGGGTATAGTCCTAGCAGATGACTCAGACCCGAAGCTTCACCCCCGACCAGGTCGCGCGCTACGCGCGCCACCTCATCCTGCCCGAGGTCGGCGGCGCCGGCCAGCGCAAGCTGCTCAATTCGAGCGTGCTCCTGCTGGGCGCCGGAGGACTGGGTTCGCCCGCAGCCATGTACCTCGCGGCGGCCGGCGTCGGTAAGGTCGGGATCGTCGACTTCGACGTGGTCGACGCCTCGAACCTCCAGCGCCAGCTCCTCCACGGCCACGATGACATCGGCCGGCCCAAGGTGGAGTCGGCGGCCGAGACCCTGCGCAACCTGAACCCCGACGTGGAGGTCGTCCCGATCAACGAACACCTCAATTCGGAGACGGCGATGCGGATCTTCGCGCCTTACGACGTGATCGTCGACGGCACCGACAACTTCCCTACTCGCTACCTGGCCAACGACGCAGCGCACTTCCTGGCCAAGCCGCTTGTGCACGGCAGCATCTTCCGGTTTGAGGGCCGCCTGGCGCTCTTCGATTCGGCCAAGGGCACGGGCTGCTACCGCTGCTTGTTCCCTGAGCCGCCACCGCCGGGCAGCGTGCAGAGCTGCGCCGAGGCAGGCGTTTTTGGAGTCCTGCCCGGGATCATCGGCAGCATGATGGCGTTCGAGACGATCAAATACCTGCTGAACATCGGCCGGCCGATGATCGGCCGCTACCTGCTGTTCGAGGGCGAGGACATGAGCTTCCGCGAGCTCAAGCTGCGCCAGAACAAAGCCTGCCCGCTGTGCGGCGAGAACCCGATCGTCGACTCGCTGATCGACTACGAAGCCTGGTGTGGCACGCCCGCCATGGAGCCTTCCGAGGCCCGCGCCAGCTAACCTCGTAGCTGGACGATGATCCAGCTCGATTCCTTCGACGCCACCAAGCTCAAGACAGTTCGCGAGGTCGTTCGCGATCTGCGCTCCGTCCTCGTCGCTTACTCGGGCGGCGTCGACTCGACGCTTTTGCTCAAGCTCGCCATGGACGAGCTGGGCGAAGGTGCCGTCGCCGTGCTGGCGAGCTCACCCGCTTATCCCGAATCGGAGCAGCAGGAGGCCCGCGCACTGGCGCGGTCGATGGGGGCTCGGCTGGTCGAGGTCACGACCAACGAGGTCGAGCTCGAGGCTTATGCGCGCAACAACCCCGATCGCTGCTTCCACTGCAAGGAGGAGCTGTTTGACACGCTCGCTCCCCTGCAGCACGACCTCGGTCTCGCTTACCTCGCCTACGGCGCTACCGCCGACGACGCGGGCGACCACCGGCCCGGCCACGCCTCCGCTGTGCATCGCGGGGTCCGGTTTCCGCTGCTCGAAGCAGGGATGGCGAAGTCGGACATTCGCGCCGCCGCTCGCTCGCTGGGCCTGCCGAACTGGAACAAGCCATCGTTCGCGTGCCTCTCCTCGCGCATCCCGCACGGAACCCAGGTGACTGTTGCCGCGCTGCGCCAGATCGAGGCGGCGGAGGACGCGTTGAAAGCTCTCGGCTTCAGACAGGTCCGGGTTCGCCATCACGGCGACGTGGCGCGGATCGAGGTCGACCAGCAAGAGATCGGGCGGCTCATCGCGGAGCGCGAGCGCGTGGCCGCGGCCGTGCGCGCCGCCGGATACAAGTTCGTCTCGGCCGACCTCGAGGGGTACTCCACCGGCAGCCTCAACCGCACCTGGAAACCCGAGAAATCACACCAGTCGTCTTAAGCCTCGACGAGGGGACCACCGGCGCGACCGCCATCGCCGTCGGAATCGATGGCGAGGTTCGCGGCAGGGGTTACCAGGAGATCACCCAGCACTACCCGCGTCCGGGCTGGGTGGAGCACGACGCGACCGAGATCTGGACGGCGGTGCAGTTAAGCGCGAAGCGCGCGCTCGATGCGGCCGGCGCGAGCCCACTTGATGTGCGGGCGGTGGGCATCACCAACCAGCGCGAGACGCTCGTGATGTGGGATCGCAAGACGCTCGAGCCGGTCGCTCCGGCCATCGTCTGGCAGGACCGCCGCACGGCCGACGAGTGCGCGCGCCTGCGCGAGGCCGGCCACGAGCAGCGCGTGCGCGAGATCACCGGCCTCGTCCTCGATCCATATTTCACCGCGACCAAGCTCGCCTGGGCGCTGCAGCACGTCGAACGCGCGAAGGACGCAGCAGTCGGCACAGTCGACTCATGGCTCATCGCCCGCCTGTCGGCCGGCGCTGATCACGTTACCGATGCCTCGAATGCGTCACGCACGCTTCTCTTCGACATCGGACGCGGCGCGTGGAGCGAGGAGATGGGCACACTCTTCGGTGTCTCGCTCGACACCCTGCCGAAGGTGGTCGACTCGAGCGGCGAAATCTCAGTGGCCAGAGAGCTCGGTGACGCGCCGATCACGGGAGCGGCGGGGGACCAGCAGGCGGCCCTGTTTGGCCAGGCGTGCACGCAGGACGGCATGGCGAAAAATACGTACGGGACCGGCTCGTTCGTCCTCATGCAGACGGGCGCGCAGCAGGTCTCGTCCAGCTCGGGCATGCTGACGACTGTCGCGTGGCGGCGCGGCGGCCGGCTGAGCTACGCGCTCGAGGGTGCGATCTTCGTCACCGGCGCGGCGCTCCAGTGGCTGCGCGATGGCCTCGGCATCATCTCGAGCGCGGCTGAGGCCGGCCCGCTCGCCGCCTCGGTGCCGGACACCGGAGGCGTGTTTCTTGTGCCGGCCTTCGTCGGCCTGGGTGCACCGCATTGGGACCCCTACGCGCGGGGCACTATCGTCGGCCTCACCCGGGGCACGGGCCGGGCTCACGTCGTGCGGGCCGCCGTCGAGGCGATGGCATTCCAGACGCGCGACGTCGTCGAGGCGATGCAGCGCGACACCGGGCGCCGCCTTGCCGAGCTGCGTGTCGATGGAGGCGCGGCGGTGATGGACGTCCTCTGCCAGCTTCAAGCCGATCTCCTGGGCATCCCGGTCCGGCGTCCGCGCCAGACCGAGACGACCGCCCTTGGCGCGGCGTTCCTGGCCGGCCTGGGGGCCGGGATATGGAGCGACGCCGACCTGGCCCACCTATGGAAGCTCGACCGAGAGTTCGAGCCGCGGATGTCGCGCGACGAGGCGGACGCAATGCAATCTCGCTGGCGGAAGGCTGTGAAACGGAGCCAGGCCTGGGAGCTACCGGATAATCAGTAGTTCCGTGAACACTACCGGGCCATCGCGCCCTACCAGGCACCACAATCTTTACGCCCACCATTTGTGGAGGCAGCAGCGGTTCTTCGCCGGCCTCCTCCTTGTGGTCGGGGCACTCGCCACCGGGATCGCCATCTACCAGCGCCAGATTTTCACGCCTGGCTTCGCGGTGTGGATCGTCTACATCCCGACAGGCCTTTTGCTCGGCGCGGCGATCCTCCTCTTTCGGGAGCGCAGCCACATCAAGGTCGAGGACGGCGGGCTCAGGATCTCGAGCCTTATCTCGAGTGTCGTCATCGATTACGACTCGATCAAGTCAGTGAAGGCGCTGCCTCTCCGCCAGCATTTCCAGGACAAGCGCAGCCGGATGATCGCTCCGATCATGAAGCAGCATATCGACCAGCCCGCGGTCTTCTTGAGGATCCGGGGCGACGAGACTGAGCTTGCGGCGATAAAGAAGCGCCTCGGCATCTTCAAGGCGCGATTGATGGACGACGAAACCATCGCGATCCCGGTGTCTGACGCCGACACCGTGGTGTGGGAGATCAGCTCGCATCTGCCGGAAAAGATCGGACAGAACCAGGGCGGAGCCAGGCGGCGCAAACGCCACCGGTGACCGACCTCCGCGGCTACTTCGACCGATGGGATCTGGTGGCCGTGTTATCGCTGACGGTAGTCGCGTTCGTGATCCGCTTTTTCAGCCCGATCCTGCCCGACATCTTCGTCCACGGCCCCGTGATCACCAACTGCGTCTCCAGCACTCCGATCGATCCTCAGGGTCACACGGGCACGCTGTGCGGTCTCGCCTATCCGTTCAACCGCGGCTATCCGGACGCAAACGGCGTGCTGTCGCCACCCAACGGACAGGTATTCGATGAGATCTACTTCCCTGTCGACGCCTACGACGATGTGAAGGGCATCCAGGTCTGTCACCCGACCACGACCTACTGCCGGTACAACTACTTCGACCCCGAGCCGCCGCTGGCCAAGGAGATCATCGCAGCGGGGGAGGTGAGCTATGGCTGGTACAGAGCCCACTTCCAGGGCGCGACCGGCGATTACATCGACCTCGGATTCAACACGTTCGGTTGGCGGATCGCCGCCTGCGTCTTCGGCACGTTGTGCATTCCGATGATCTACCTGCTCGCTCGGCGCCTGTGGCCGAACCGATTGTTCGCGGTCGCAGCGGCAACGCTGGCCTGCTTCGACGGGATGTTTTTCATCCAGTCGCGCATCGGCATGATCGACATCTTTCCGATCTTCTTCATCCTCTTCTCGTACTTCCTCTTCATGGTTCACATCCAGAGCAGGTCGTTCAACACGTCGATGCTGTCCCTTGTCGCGCTTGGCACAATCCTGGGAATCGGCATCGCCGCCAAGTGGATCGTCCTCGCCGCCTGGGCGAGCATCGTCTTCTTCCTGCTCGTGCGGATCGTCGTGCGCAGCCTGAATATCGATTTCGGCCCTGCGGGCTGGCCATTCGTCTCGTGGCGTCGCGACGGCGGCTCTGGAATCTCCAAGGCCTTGTGGCCGACCTACCTGGCGGTTGCGCTGATCGCCCTGGTGGTGATCCCGGTCGGGATCTATGTCGTCTCCTGGTATCCCTTCTTCGCCCGCGGGCAGTTCCACAACGTGTCCGACCTGATCACGTACCAGGTCCAGTCGTACAACTATCACGCCCACCTGGTCGCGACGCACCCCTATGGATCGCCGCCGTGGTCGTGGCCGTTCCTGGCGCGGCCTGTCCTGTACTACGCCGAGTATTCGGGCCTGGGCGCCGACGCGTTCACCGGACAGCCGCTGATCTCGCGCATGTCGAACCTCGGCAATCCGTGGATCTGGTGGGCGAGCCTGCCGTGCATCGCGGCGCTGCCGTATTTCATCGTTCGCCACGGCAGCTTTCCGGCCGCTGTGATCCTGCTCGGGTTCATCACGCAGTACGCGCCTTGGTTCCCAGTCACGCGCGTGCTGTTCATGTACCACATGTTCGGCGGGCTCGTCTTCATGGTCCTGGCCCTGGCTTTCGTCCTCGTCTACCTTGCGGAAAAGCTGCCTCGGCCGAGGCCTGAGTTGCTCGTCGCCGGGTTCCTCGGCATGACGGTGTTTTTCTTTGGCTACTTCTATCCGGTCTGGACAGCGGTGCCGATCTCGCAGTCCGCATACATCGAAGGTTCGGGCACTCCTCCGTGGGGACCGAAGCTCTGGCTCATGAACTGTCGGGACCTGCCTGCCTCGCAGCCACAGATCTTCTGTTGGAACTAGAGGCCCGGCCCGGAAGACCCTCGGCGGATCTTCGGCGCCCAATGCGGCCCATCTTCGGGCTCAGCTTCTGCGCTGCTCGCTCACGCATCCACGGATGCGCTCGCTCCGCTGCTCGGCGCTTCACCCGAATCTGGACCGCCTGGATCGCCGAATCTCTCGCCGAGGGCTTCCGGCCGTGCCTCTAGGCGCCGCCGCTTTCCTGGCCGCGTGCGCGGCCGCGGGCTTCGGGATCACCTATCTCTCTGGCGTCCGTTTCAACTTGGAAGAGCGCGTCGTGTTCGGCGCCGTGCTGGGAGCGATGGCTGTGTCGGCTTTCAGCTTCGTCGCCTCGCTCGCAGCGCGCGACGTCGCTGCTCTCACCGTTCTGGTCGGGCTCGCGGTCGCCGTCGGGGCAGCGGCGGTTGGATTGTTCCGGTGCCGAGCGCAGCTCGTCGCCGACTGGAGCGATGCACGCCGCCGCTGGATGTATGGGTGGCGTGCTCCAGGCCATCCGTGGCCGCTGCTCGCAGTCCTCGTTGTCTGCGGAGCGTGGACGGTCCACTTTCTGCACCAGGCCTACGTCTACACTCCGAGCGGCCTGTACGCGGGCTACGTCAACATCTGGGGCGACTGGGCGGCCCACCTGAGCTTCGCCGGCTCGTTCGCCTACGGCCACAACTTTCCGCCCGAGTATCCGATCGATCCAGGACACAGGCTCGGCTATCCCTTCATGATCGATTTCTACGCGGCGGACCTCGTCCCCCTCGGCCTGTCCCTGACCGAAGCCCTCACCGCGACAACTGCGATGCTCGGGCTGGCGCTGCCTGGGGTCCTGTACCTCGCCGCGATGCGCTTCACCGCAGGCCGCGCCGCCTCGGTCATTGCCGTCTTCGTCTTCTTGCTGAGCGGCGGATTGGGCTTCGTCTACCTGCTCGGCGACCTTCGCCGCTCGGGCCTGGCGGTGCTGGGGAGTCTGCCGCGCGAATACACACTGAACCGCGACGTCGACCTGCAGTGGCTGAATCCGGTGCTCGCCTACATCGTGCCTCAGCGTTCGACTCTGTTCGGCGTCAGCCTCGCGCTGATCCTCCTCGTCCTCCTGTGGATCGCGCTACACGAGAAGCTCGGCTGGCAGCCATTCCTGTTCGCCGGCCTGGTCGCTGGCGTGATGCCCCTATTCCACGTCCATGCCTACGGCACCGTGGTTGCTCTGCTGGCATTCTGGGCTGTATTCAACCTGCGCCGGGAATGGATCGCGTTCTTCGTGCCTGCGTTGGTGATCGGCGTCCCGACTCTGGTGTGGATGTGGCCTCCGGACAACACGAGCATCTGCAGCGACCTGTCCGTCCGAGGCTATTGCATTCAGCTGGGCTGGCTGACCTTCACCGACTGGCAGCGCAACGGGGTGTGGTTGTTCCCGGCGGACTTCATCGGGTTCTGGATCTGGAACACCTCAGTGCTCATTCCGCTTGTGGTGATGGGGCACTTAGTTCCGCGGTGGTTTCCGACAGCGTTTCCCAGCTGGTTTGCGCCGATGTGGCTGTGGTTCGTGGTGCCGAACGTCATCGTGTTGCAGCCCTGGGTGTGGGATAACACGAAGTTCTTCATCTTCTGGGCGATGCTCGGCAGCATCGTCGTGGGGGGAGTGCTCGCCGGCTTGTTCAGGCGCGGGCCAGGCAGCGCCATCGTGGCGGCTGGCGCGATCGCACTCCTGTGCCTGGCGGGCGCGCTGGACCTGTTACGAGCGTCTGAGTACGACGTCAGTGCCAACCTCTTCACGGATGCCGGTGGGCTCAAGGTGGCGGACTGGGTGCGTCACCACACGAGCCCGTCCGCGATTTTTGCGGTGGCGGACGAGCACAACAGCCCGATCCCGACACTGGCGGGCCGCCGGGAGCTGATCGGCTACCCCGGGTGGCTGTGGACCTACGGCCTGGCCGACTATGTCCAGAAGGGGGAGGACGACAAGCGGATCCTCGAGGGCGATCCAAGCGCGCTGCAGCTTGCGCACAAGTACCACATCGATTACGTGATGATCGGCCCGCAGGAGCTGCCACGCGGAGGCAGCCGCGCGTATTGGGATGAGCACGGCACGCGCGTCTACGACGACGGCGAGTACGCGGTTTACCAGGTCAAGAGCTAGGGCGCCGGGACGCTGATTGGCGGTCGTTCCGCTTCGGTCGGCTTTGGTGCGGGCGGTTCGGTGTTCGACTCGAGTACTTGCTCGAGGCGGCGGGCGAGGCGCTTCATCTCGCGGTCGCCCCGGTCGAGCCGGTTGACGATCTGCAGCAAGATCTCGTCCTGGTGCATCAGGTGGTTCATCAAGGCCTTCAGCTCTTCCTCAGCCTTGACGTCGAGCTCGTAGTCGTGCTGTGCGCGCAGCCGATCACGGTCGGCGAAGCGGTTGAGCGCCATCAGGACGACTGAGACCCACAGGGCCGCCTCGAGGCTGAGGATGAAGTTGAGGAACAGGAACGGGTACTTGTCCCATGGATGGATGAGGTTGAGAGCGTTGAGCCCGACCCACACGACCATGATCCCGACCTGGACGAGAACGAAGATCCAGCTGCCGACCAGGCGGGCGAAGTCGTCGGCGACGCGGTCAGCGAAGGTGAGGCGCCGCTCGACCTCGCGGTTCAGGTCACGCACCGGGGGATGGTCGTGCTGATGCTTGATCAGGTCCCGGGCGATGTCTTCGATTTCTCGGGCGATGGACATTTGGGGTGTTTTCCTCTGGGGTTGCTGCGATGACTTCGATCTGTAGCCGCATAGCTTGGCGCAAATGCCCCCTGACTGGCTACAGAAAGTAAGGAATCGGAGGTATCGGGTTTTGGCGCCCTGGCCATCGCGATTCGACCTTTTTGGCGCCAGAACCGTGTATCAGCCGGCCTCAAGAGGAGTTTTTGGCGCCAAAAACGTTTGTCGACAAGGCGCTTTCAAACGAACCTTTGGCGCCTGACGCCTCAGCGGTAGTCGTGTGACTTCTGCGCGGGGCGCGGCACGCCCTCCAGCGCCTGGATGTGGCTCGCCAGCACCGAGTAGACGCCGTCCTGGCGCTGCATAACTCCGTCGATGATCAGAATCGGCTGCCGGTTGGCGACCTGTCGGTAGCGGTCGTAGACGTCCGGCTTGATCGTCACGTTGACCTGGCCGAACTCATCCTCCAGAGTGAAGAAGCGGATCTTCTTCGCCGTCGACGGGGCCTGGCGGGTGATCACAAGGCCCGCGACCCGTACGTGCTGACCGTTGCGGATGGCTGGGAGCTTGTTGCTTTCGAGCGAGCCCATGGCGCGAAGGCGGTCGCGGCAGAAGTGGATCAGGTGGTGGCCGGTCGACAGGTCGGAGATCCGGTACTCCAGCTGGTTGGCATCGAAGTCGTCGACGTGAGGTAGGGCCGGAGCGGTGTCGTTGAGGCGCAGCTCGGACTGCTTGTCGATGCCGCACCGAAGGCCCTTGCCATGCCACCGTTCCTGCCAGCCCCACAGAAGCTCCCGGCGAGGCCGGCCCAGGGGGTCGAAGGCGCCGACCATCACGAGGTTGCGGACGGCCTGCGGACCGATAGGCCCGCCTCGCAGCCTGTTCACGAAATCGTCGAACGATGCAAACGCGCCAACGCGGGTGCGTTCGGTGACGATCGCCGCCCGTCCTTCCTCGCCAAGGTCGCGGACATAGTTGAAGCCGATTCGCATCGCCAGTCCTGACTCGACACTCTCGGGCAGGCAGCGCACGTCCGAGCGGTTGACATCGACGGGCAGTGCAATAAGCCCGTGTCGCTTCAGGTCCTCGACCAGCACGCTCGGGTGATAGAAGCCCATGGGCTGATTGTTCAAGAGGCCGCATCCGAACTCCACCGGGTGGTGCAGCTTCATCCATGCCGTTTCGTACGAGGTCCGGGCGAAGGCCGCGGCGTGGGAGCGGCAGAAGCCATAGACGGCAAAGCCCTGCACCGCCTGGAAGAGCTGGTCCGCGACCTCGCGCGGCACATCGTTGGCGAGGCATCCACCGATGAACTCATCTTCCAGGGATGACATCTCGACGCGGTTGAGGTGCCTGGTCATCGCGCGACGGAAGCCATCGGCGCGCCCAGGCTTCATGCCGGCGACGTACATGGCGATCTCGATGATCTGTTCCTGGTAGAGGATCACGCCGAGCGTGTCCTTGAGGATCGGCTCGAGCAGCGGATGCGCGTAAGTGACCACTTCGCGTCCCTGCTTGCGCCGGATGTAGGGATGGACGGCATTGCCCTGGATGGGCCCGGGCCGGATGATCGCCACCTCCACCACCAGGTCGTTGAAGCTTTGCGGCCGAGTGCGTGGCAGGGTCTGCATCTGGGCGCGCGACTCGATCTGGAACACGCCAATGGTGTCGGCGGTGCTGCACATCTCGAAGACAGCAGGGTCTTTCAGCGGCAGCTGGTCGAGGTCAGGCCGGACGCCGGTGGTGTCCTTGATCAAGTCCAGCGCCTCCGCGACGACAGAAAGCGTGCGCAAGCCGAGCATGTCCATCTTGATCAGGCCCAGGTCTTCGACATCGTCCTTGTTGAACTGGACGACGCGCCGTCCCGCCATGGTCGCCGGCTCCACAGGGGCAATGTCGACCAATGGCTCGCCGGTGACGAGCATGCCTCCGTTGTGGATCGACAGGTGGCGAGGAAACTCGATGACCTCCCGACACAGCTCGAGGAACTGCTGCCAGCTCTGCGGTCGCATGTCGGGGGGAGGGACCGCGCCCGTCATGGAGTCCTCGACGTCCTCGGTGAACCACCGGTCGACGCCCCTGGCGAGCCGGTCCAGCAGCTCGTCGGAAAACCCCAGCGCCTTGCCCACCTGCCGGATTGCCATCCGCGGCTGGAAGGTAACGACGTTGCAGACCATTCCGGTCCGCTCCCATCCGTATTTCTCATAGATGTACTGGATGACCTGCTCGCGGTGCGCGGTGGAGAAGTCGATGTCGATGTCGGGCGTGCTGGTCATCTCCTCGTGCAGGAAGCGCTCGAAGAGCAGGTTGTGTTCGATCGGGTCGACCCGGGTGATGCCGAGCACATAGGCGACGATCGAGTCGGCCGCCGAACCACGGCCTTGTCCGGGGACGCCCTTTTCGCGCGCGAACCGCATGAGGTCCCAGTTGATGAGGAAGAACTCGGCAAGGCCGGTCTTCTGGATGACCTCCAGCTCGTGCTGGAGGCGGCGCGTCACCTCGATCGTGATCGGTTGGTAGCGCTCGCGGACGCCCTCGAAACACAGCTTGTAGAGAAATGAGAACGGCGTTTCGCCCGCGGGCACCGGGTAACCGGGGAAACGGACCTTGCGGAAGTCAAGGTCGACGTCGCACTCCTGCGCGATGTCCCACGTCGTGGCCAGCGCCTCTGCGTGCTCTTTGAAAAGTGAGCGCATCTCGGCGCCGCTCTTGAGGTGATGCTCGGAGTTGGAAAAGAGGTGAGGCCGCGCCTCGTCGAGGGTGGCGCGGTGGCGGATGGCGACCAGCACGTCGTGCAGCCGTCGCCGCTCGGGGACGTGGTAGTGGACCTGGTTGGTGGCGACTATGCCTGAGCCACATCGCCGGGCTATTGCAGAGCGGCCTTCGAGCACCCACGGGTCTTCGGGTTGCAGGTGATGGTGCAGCTCGCTGAAGACGTTCTCCCTGCCCAGCGCCTCCTGCAGCTCGCGCAAACGCTGCTCGCTGTCGGTCGGGCTCAGGTAGAAGAGGTCGCCGCGATGCTCGCCGACTTTCGCGAGCGTAGTGCGGGCCTCGCCCTTCGGCTGGTCGGCGTGGGCGATGGTGAGGAGGCGACAGAGATTCGAATAGCCGCGGAGATTGCGGGCGATGAGGATCAGCTCGTCACCGTCGACCTCGAGCGCGCTGCCGATGACGGGCTTGACGCCGAGCTTGCGGCAGGCTTGGAGGTGGCGCACCGCACCGTACACGCCGCCGCGGTCGGTGATCGCGAGAGCGGGCATCTCGAGGTCTGCCGCCCGCATCGCAAGCTCGTAAGGATGCGAGCCGCCGTCCAGGAACGAGAAGTTGGAATGGGAGTGAAGCTCTACGTAGGGCGTCACTGTCTCAGAGGTGGATCAGGCGTGTTTTGCGCAGAAAGCTCGTTTCGCCCGCGTCGAATCGCTCGTTTTGCACAAAAGGTGCGTGATCGTCAGTCATAGACCCGTTCTAGGAACCATTCGTTGGTCGAGACGTCGCGATACAGCTCGCAGAGCAGGTTGTTGTTGAGCAGCGCCTTCCAGTACTCGCGAACAACAGGCCTGGTCCACCACGACGTCTCGACTTTCCACCGTGTGATCGGCACGATCGACCCGTTGAAGGCGCCGGAAATTGCGATCGGCGCTCCGCCGTGGTCGATCGTGACGTCGATGGCGGTGGGGGGAGAGAGCAGGCGTGTCATCTTGTCGACATGGCGGCGGCTGCGCCGCCACCTCCCCATGAATGAGGAGAACCAGAGATCACCTCTTCGCCGAAGCGTTCCTGCAACCGCTCCAGCGCTGCGGTGACCTCTTCGCTCGAGCCGTCGCCGCCTGCCCACAGCCTCAGCTGACGCCGCCCCGCACCTTCCAGCACCGGCAGCTCGATCCACAGCTCCGTGATCGGTGCGCGCGGCAGCCATTCCTTGATCCACGCGCCGATCAGCCCGAACAGCTCCGCGGTGCTGCTCAGCGGATGGCGGACGACAGATTCGCGCGTCTCCGGAGCCGCTGACTCGAGCTCGAGTCGCACTCTTACTTGCTTGGCGCCCGCGCCACGCAGACCAAGCTCGTCCGCCAGGTCGCTGCAAAGCCCGCGGGCGACGAAGAGGAGCGCCTCGCGGTCATCGACCGGTTCTTCGAACTGCCGGTGGGCGCTGGTGAAAAGTGGCGGCCGCCATGCGTCGAGCTGATCGGGTTCGAGACCGCGGGCGAGCAGCACGGCGTGGCGTCCATCGCGACCCAGCTGGCTCTCCAGCTCTCGCGGACCGATCGCAGCGACGGCACCCAGGGTGCGCAGGCCGAGGAGGTCGAGGCGCTCGAGCTGCTCCGCATCGAGCGGCAGCTCGCGAGAGGGAAGAGGAGCGAGGAATTCGCGCGCATCTGCAACACGCAGCAGGTGGCCTGGTCGCGCGCGGGCGGCCGCGAGTCGGGCTGAAAATGGTCCCGGTGCGAGCCCGAGCCGCGGTTCGCGGCCAATCGCCTTCAACAAAAGGTGACGCGCATCGCGGATCGACGTACCGGCGGCCACTACCCCGCTTGTGTCCAGCCATGCGATTCCCTCGACTCGCACCTGGACCACCGGAGCGAGGTCGTAGAGGGCGGCCGAGATCAGCTCGCAAATCCGATCCGTGGCTTCCTCGTCCGGTAGCACGAAGGTCGCTTGTGGGCAGAGGTGCTCGGCCTGGCGCATCGCCATCCCTGGTGTCACGCCAAAGGGGAGCGTCTCTTCAGACGCCGCGACCACATGCTCGTCCCAGCGCCCGACGATGACCGGCCTGCCATAGAGGTCGGGCCGGCGAGCCAGCTCCAGGTGCCGGGTCAGACCACAGCAGATGCGCATGGCTCAAGCTCCTGGACTACCTCTGTGACCTGGATCCGGTGATCCGTCAGGGTTTGCGTGCCCAGCGGGTAGCGAATCTCGAGCTCTGTTTCACCCAGTGGAGGCGCCACGCGGTTTTTCACGCACCGAGCAGTCACCCGCAACCCGACGAGCTGGCCGCGCTCCCAGATCCAATCCTGGCGCGCAAATCCAAGGCTGAAGCTCGAGGCGTGGGCAAGCGCTCGGTCTGGGGCGTCGACCACGCCGACGAGCACGGTGCCTGAACGATTGGCGCCAGACTCCAGCGGTCCGAGCCAGTGTTCTGGCACCTCGCCCAACAAGAGGATGAAGCCCGCCCCCGCGCGAGCCAGCATGGCTGCGGCTTCGCCCGCGACCTCAGGAGCCGGCGCGCGGACGACGGTCAGCGCGCCAGGCTCAGGGGAGTAGGAAGTCAACATCCACGGGTCAAAACCGCCGCCATCGATGACCATCGCGTGGGCGAACTCGTGGGTCGCCCGGGCGAGAAGCGACAGGGCAACGGAGAGCTTGCCGCTGGTCCCGCTCCCGGTCAAGAGCGAGAGCCGGCCTTTAGGCAGGCCGCCGATCCCGGTGAGCCGATCGACCGCGGTTCCGCTTGACCAGGGCTGCGGGGGCGGCAGCGCCGCCGCCCTCGTCAGCGCCTGGCTGCCGAAACGGACCCGAATCGAGTTGATGGCGGATTCAAGTGCAACTTCCTGCATCTTTCATGGCCTCGTTGGAGAGAGACGCAGGGGAGGAGTGGAGGCACCTCAGACCATAACGAACGAATGTTCGCAAGTCAAGAGGCGCGCTCTCTTCGGGTTTGGAACAGCCCCTCCGTCGGCTTCGCAGACACCTCCCATAAATGGGGAGGACACTTTTCATATGTCGAGGGTCGTTGTCATCGGGGGAGGAGTCATCGGCTGCGCCGTTGCCGAGCGGCTGAGCCTCGACCGGCACCAGGTCACGCTGCTCGAGCGCGACCAGCTCGCCGGGCGCGCTTCGGGCGCCGCCGCGGGTGAGCTGAGTCCAGCTCGCCCCTCCGACGCCCAGAGCCTCGCCATGTTCCCCGAGCTCGTGGCCCGGGTCGAGAAGGACAGCGGCATGAACGTCGAGTTCCGCGTCCAGCAAGGCTTGAAGCCTGCTTTCACTGACGACGAGGCGGCCGCCCTGAAGAAAGAGGGTGGGCGTTGGGTCGACCCGGCCGAGTGCCGGAAGATCGAACATGCGGTGAATCCGGACGCCCTCGGAGCGGTCCTGATCGAGCACGCGCATCTCACGCCGCCGCGCTTCGTCCGCGCGCTGGCGCGAGCGTCAGCCTCGCGCGGCGCCGAGATCTGTGAGGGGACGCCGGCCACCGGCTTCGATGTGGCCGGTCACCGTGCCCGCGGCGTCAGAACGCCGGATGGAATCACAGCCGCCGATTGGATCGTCATCGCGGCCGGGCCATGGACCAGGGAGGTCGCGTTGAGCGCCGGCATCGACGTCGAGGTCCGACCGCAGCGCGGCCAGCTCGCCGCGCTCGACCCTGGGTCGCTCATCCTGCGGCGCAGCGTCTTCTGGTCGAACGGTTACCTGGTGCCGAAAGGCGACGGCAGCATCATCGCCGGCGGCACCGAGGAGGACTCGGGTTTCGACGACCGTCCGACGGTTGAGGGGATAGCCAGGCTGCTCGAGCTGTCGCGAAAGCTGGTGCCTGCTCTCGCCGCGGCGACGCTGCAGCGAGTCTGGGCGGGCCTGCGTCCTGTGACGCCGGATGGAAGGCCGATCGTCGCGGCGTCCACCTTGAGGAACCTCATTGTCGCGACGGGGCACCATCGCAAGGGGATCCTGCTCGCTCCGCTGGCGGCGGCACAGGTCGCGGACATCATCAACCGCGCTAAATAAAAGGGCCGGGGCTCCACAGAACCCCGGCGCATGAACTGACTTACGAAACGAATGAAGAGAAGTGAGCTACTTCTTCTTCGCGGTCTTCTTAGCTGCCTTCTTCGCTGCTGGCTTCTTCGCGGCCTTCTTCTTAGCTGCCATTTTGTTTCCTCCTTCTCCTAGAGATATGGACCGGTCGGTTCCATTGGTTTTCGCCGCAGACCCTCATCGATGAGGATTCCGAGACGTTGGCGGTTTGTCGAAAATGGACGCCTTTCTCGTGCCGAGTCCGTTGCCTCTGTGGTGGCAACCACGAGCAGCATCGCCATACAGGTTGTTGTGATACTCGATGAACCCCACTCACGTCAATGGTTCGCGAAGAATTTTTTTTCCCGAGGTTGTGGAAAAATTTGCGGAGGTTGCATCGCAGCGCGACCAAGAGTGATGTCTGAAAGACTGCGACGATGGTGATGATGAGAGTCGTTCTCGGTCATGGCGCATCTGGCAATGCGGCGTCGATGAAACCGTATGTCGTCGGTTTCAAGCGACGTGGAATCGATGCGGTCGCGGTGGATCTTCCTCGCGGTGGCGCGGAGAAAGCGGTCCCCGTCTTCATCAAGACATCCGGTCGAGGACATGAGGTCATCGGCGGTGGTCAGTCATTCGGTGGAAGGGTCGCGAGCATGGCCGCAGTGGAGGCTGACTTCGGTGGCCTGGTCCTTTTCTCTTATCCGCTGCACCGGCCAGGCTTCCCCGACCAGCTGCGCACCGAACATTGGCCCCGCATCCGCTGCCCGGTCCTGTTCCTGAGCGGCGACCGCGACCCGTTCGCCAAGATCGAGCTGCTCAAGCAGAAGATCAAGCTCATCCCGGACGCCCGACTCGAGGTCTTCAAGGGTCAGGGCCACGGCCTGCTCGCGGTGCTGGATCAGGCGCTCGACGTTGCGGCACCGTTCATAGAGTCGCTGCGGTGATTCCACCTCCCCATCCGGCGCTGCGCGCCACCTTCCCCTCTAGCGGGGAAGTCACTTAGCCAAATGGCTGCCAGTCAGCACATGGTCCAGGCCAATGGGCTGCGCTTTCGGACCCTTGTGGATGGGCCTCCGGGCGGCGAGCTCGCCATCCTCTTGCATGGATTCCCCGAGGGGGCCGAGTCATGGTCGAAGCAGCTCGACGCGCTGGCGCGGGCAGGTGCGCTCGCGGTCGCGCCCGATATGCGGGGCTACGGCCTCACCGATGTTCCCGGTGCCGTGGACGATTACGCAATCAGTCACCTGGTCGACGACGTCGCCGGCATCATCAAGGCGTTTGGACGCACGAGCGCTCACATCGCCGGGCATGACTGGGGGGCAATCGTCGCGTGGTTCTTCGCCAGCGAGCACCCGGAGATGACGAAGACGCTGAGCGTTCTGTCCGTCGGGCACCCCGCGGCGGTCGCTGACGCCGGCTGGAAGGACCCGGACCAGCGCAATCGCTCGCGGTACATCGGTCTCCTCTTGATCGAGGGCAAGGCGGAGCACGTCCTCTCCGAGGAGGAGTACCGCCGGCTGAGCGCGATGTTCGCCCTTCCGCCGAATCCGGAAGCTGTGCCGCGGACCGTGGTCGAACACTTCGTGAGATCGATGTCGCGACCCGGCCGGCTGACCGCGGCGCTCAACTACTATCGAGCGAACTTTTCCGACGCCAGAGTGTGGGCTGCGCTGTCCAGGCAGGTGAAGGTCGACGCTCCGACCGTCCTGATATGGGGCGACCAGGACCCGGCGCTCGGACGTTTGCAAGCTGAGACTACTGCGGAGCACATGACAGGTGAGTACCGACTCGAGGTTCTTGAGGGCGCTGGACACTGGCTTCAGTTCGAGCGGCCCGACGAGGTTGCCCGCGCACTCATCGCCGTCATCACTAGGTAAGCTTTCACCGATGCTGCACCCGGGTGAGTCGGAACGGCGTGGTGGGCTGCGCCGCCTCGATGACATTCTCGAAAGCCTCGAGCAGTTGAACCTTCACGACAAAACCGACCTGCCCGACCACGTGGCCGAAGCCCTCGTCATGCTCGGCATCGAACAGCCGCACTCCATTCCGATTCCGCAGCTGATCGAGCGCGTATGGGCGATGCAGCAGCCGTATCTGATCACCATCGTCGTCGAGCGCCGGCGCCGAAGGCGGCGCAAGGTCTCGACCGAATCGATCGCGCCCGAAGCGCACTGAACCCGAGCGAGTGGCTGGACGTCTTCTCACGCATAGGTGACGGCGTGCGCCGCGCCGTCCTGCCGCTGTCCGGCACCGAGGCCGGCCGCGCGCCGCTGAGCGTCGGCGCGGGCGGCGACACCACGATGGAGCTCGACCGCGCCGCCGAGGCCGTTGTATTCAGCGAGCTGGCCGGCCTGGCCGAGCGTGGTGAGAAATTCTCCGTGCTCTCAGAAGAGGCCGGCCACCGCAGCTTCGGTGCGGAGTACCCACTCGTCCTGGTCGACCCTGTCGACGGAAGTCTCAACGCCAAACACGGCGTACCTCTCTTTGGCCTGATGCTGGCGGTCCTCGACGGACCGACAGTGGCCGACACCTACGGAGGCCTGGTGCTCAACCTGAACACCGGAGAGGAGTGGCGCGGGATCCGCGAGCAGGGCGCCTGGCGCGCGGGCAGACCTCTGGCCCCGATGAAGCGGGCGGACCACACGCGCATCGAGCTGCTCGGGCTCGAGAGCACGCCCCTCTCGGTCACCGTGGCGAGACCCCTGCTCGAGCACTCGAACAAGATCCGCATACTGGGTTCGATGGCACTCTCGATCGCTTTGACGAGCGCGGGAGGCTTCGACGTCTTCTGCGCGCCGCTACCCATGAGGGTCTTCGATATGGCGGCAAGCCTCCTCCTTCTGGGCGAGACCGGAGGCGTTGCAACGAATACACAAGGCGAGCCGCTGGGCAACCTGCGATGCGACCTGGACAGCCGCTCGACGCTGCTCTGCGCGCCGACGCGCGAGCTGCATGCGGAGGCGTTAAGGATCCTCGGCACAGGATCGTGAACTTCGATCCGCGTCGTACCGTCTTCGCGATCCTCAGCTTCGAAGGCCCCGACCGCTACAGCCAGGCGGGAGGCCTCGGCGTCCGGGTGAAGGGCCTTTCGCGCTCGCTTGCGCGGATGGGGTACCTGACATACCTCTATTTCTGTGGCGACCCCGACCTGCCAGGCGAAGAAGAGCAAGAGGGCGGGCGGCTGCAGTACCGGCGCTGGAGCCGGTGGATCTCGGCCCAGCACCGCGGTGGCGTGTACGACGGCGAGGAAGGCAAGATCCGGGACTGGAACTCGAGCCTGCCGGGCGCGCTCATCGAGATGGTGATCGAACCGGCGGCGGCCGCGGGCAAGCACGTGGTCGTGCTCGGCGAGGAATGGCATACCTCGTGGTCGATGAAGCTCATCTCGGACCTGCTCTACCGCCGCGGCTTGCGCGATCGGGTGGTCATGCTGTGGAACGCCAACAACACCTTTGGCTTCAACCGCATCGACTGGGGTGCGCTGAACCTGGCGACCACCGTCACAACGGTGAGCCGGTACATGAAGTTCAGGATGTGGGAGTCGGGCCAGAACCCTATCGTCATACCGAACGGCATCCCGAAGGAGTCGATCATCGACGCCGACCCGAAGGCGGTGGCAGAGATTCGATCGGCGGCCCGCGTCGATCATTTCTGGTTCAAGATCGGGCGGTTCGACCCAGACAAGCGCTGGCTCACCGCGGTCTCAGCCGCTGCCCAGCTGAAGCGCCACGGCGAATCGGTGAAGCTGCTCATGCGCGGGGGCAGCGAGCCGCACGGTCTCGAGGTCATGACCCACGCTCAGCGCCAGGGACTCGTGGTCAGGCACGCCGACGCTCCGAAGGACGCGTCGGGGTTGGCCGCGCTGCTCAGAGACTCGAAGGAGGCCGACGTCGTGAACGTAACGAGCTTCGTCGGCGACGGGCTCGTCCCGGTCATCTACTCGGCGTGCGACGCCGTGCTCGCGAACTCCGGCCACGAGCCGTTCGGGCTCGTCGGGCTCGAGGTCATGGCCGCCGGAGGAATCGCGGTGACAGGTTCGACAGGGGAGGACTATGCGGAGTCATACCGCAACGCCGTCGTCCTCGAGACCGAAGACCCCATCGAGATCGTCGCCGAGCTCTCCGCCTTGAAGCAGAGGCCGCGCCTCGTTGCTGGTCTCCGGAAGCGTGGTCGGGCCACCGCTCGCGATTACGTTTGGGAGAAGGTGATCGACCAGCTCCTCCTCCGTACCGACTTCGCGGCGGCCCGACAGGCGGTCACGAACCACGACGAGCCGGCGGTGAAGCCCGCCACGATGCGTCCGGCGAGAGCGAAACGTGGCTGAGCGAGCAGTCGTGTACGCGGTGGTGCATCAGCCAAGGCGGCTCAAGCTCCCGGCTTATCTGGTCCCGGCCCGAACGTCGCCGGAAGAAATGGCGGCGTATCTCTTCGACGACGCGCTTGACCGCCACTACTTCGACAAGGTCGCGGAGTATTCGTATCGGCCGGCTACGGTCGCCTTCAGGGAGCTGGCCCGGCGCGGCTGGAAGATGTCGATCGGCTTCAGCAACTCGTTCCTCATCCAGGCTGAGCGGTGGGGCAAGAAGGTGCTGGACTCCTTCCAGCGCCTTTGCGCGAGTCCGAACATCGAGGTCGTCTGCGTCGAGCCGTACCACTCCTGGCTCTTCTATGTGGACATCGTCGCGTTCAAGGAGTCGATGCTGTGGGCCCGGAAGAGGCTGGAGGATGTGTTCCAGAAGCCGGTAGCCATCGCGGATACGACCGAGATGTTCATGTCCAACGATGTGTACTTCGCCCTCCAGCAGTGCGGGTTCACAGGCGCATTCATGGAGGGCCGGGACTGGCAATTGGGGTGGCGGGAGCCGACCCACCTCTACCGGCACCCCGGGCAGCATCTCTCGCTCATGCCCAGGCATCACGAGCTGTCCGACGACGTGGGCTATCGGTTCTCGAACCAGGCGTGGGTCATGTGGCCGCTGGCTCCCGAGACGTATGCAGGTTGGGTCCGCGAGTGCTGGGGCGACGTCGTCACGCTGGGCTGGGACTTCGAGACGTTCGGTGAGCACCACCGGAAGGACTCGGGAATCTTCGAATTCATGCGAGGGCTCAACACCCAGCTGCGCAAGCGCAAGGTCCGCATGCTCCTTCCGTCCGAGGCGATCGCCGAGCTCGGTGACGCGAGCTACCAGGTCCCGGTGAGCGAGTACGGCACGACATGGGCCGGCGAGGGTGGGATGGAGTTCTTCTTGAGCAACCAGGCGCAGCAGGGCGTTTTCCGGCTGATGCATCATGCGTATTCGAAGGCGCGGCTGACCGGGGACCCCCATCTGATTGAGCTGGCGAAGTGGCTCCTGCAGTCCGATAACCTCCACCTGATCCAGTGGTTCGGGCGCTCGGGCGCCGAGGCTGAGGTGAGCGCTTACTTCACTCCGTCCGAGTGGTGGGAGCTCGGCAGCCACGGCATCATCCGGGAGCAGCAGCAGGTCTATCTAAACTTCATCCGTGCACTCGATGAATTTGCGAAGTAGCCGATGAAGGCACTGAACGTCGCTTTCGTCTGGCACATGCACCAGCCGTATTACAAGGACGACCTGACGAGCACCTATCTGCTGCCATGGGTGCGGCTTCGCTCGGCCAAGGACTACTACAAGATGCCGGCGCTGCTCGACGGTTATCCGAAGGTGCGCGCGACGTTCAACCTCGTCCCTTCGCTGCTGGCCCAGATCGAGGACTACGGCAAGGAGGAGTCGGTCGACCTCTTTCTCAACCTGAGCAAACGCTCGGCATCCGACCTCAAGGGAGAAGAGCGCGACTTCGTGCTTCGCTGGATGCGCGAGTCGCCGCGGGCGCTGCGCGTTCAGCAATCACCGCGCTACCTCGAGCTCGCGTCACGGGCGGTGGATGCGCAGTTCACGACCACGGACATCCGCGACCTGCAGGTGTGGTTCAACCTCGCCTGGTGCGACCCGGTCTGGGTCGAGCAGGACGCGCGGCTCGCCGAGCTGAAGCGCAAGGACCGCGACTTCACCGAGGAAGATAAGACGATCCTCTTCGGAGCTCAGCTGGAGCGGATCCGAAGCGTCGTCCCTAAGTATCGCGAGCTCGCCGAGCGTGGCCAGGCGGAGCTCACCTTCTCCCCGTACTACCACCCGATCCTACCCCTGATCTGCCACGTCGATTCGGCGCGCAGCGCCAACCCACAGATCCAGCTTCCCGAACGCCACTTCTCACACCGTGAGGACGCAGAGCGCCAGATCGAGCTCGGCATGGGCTTGTTCGAGCGCATGCTCGGCCGCCGGCCGAAGGGCATGTGGCCGTCCGAGATGGCGGTCGGCGAGGCGGTGATCGGTCTCACCGAAAAGGCAAAGCTAGACTGGATGATCAGCGACGAGGAGGTGCTCGCACGCTCGCTCGAGGGGCACTTCAACCGCGACGAGCACCTCTATCAACCGAAGCGCATCGCGCGCGAGGGCGGCACGGTGTCGATGGTCTTCCGCGACTCGCAGCTCTCGAACGTGATCGGCTTCGACTACCAGCGGATGTCATCCGTCGATGCCGCGCGCGACCTGATGGGGAGGCTGCGCCGGATCCGCGACGTCCAGGGGGACCGCGACTTCCTGGCCGTGATCGCGCTCGACGGCGAGAACGCGTGGGAGTTCTACCCGCGCGACGGCCACGACTTCCTGAACGCGCTCTACACCGAGCTCGAGTCCAGCGCCGACGTCGTCACCACGACTGTGTCCGACTTCCTGGCAGAGCATCCGCCACTGCAGCAGCTCCACCACCTTCACACAGGGAGCTGGATCGGGGCTAGCCTCGACACCTGGATCGGCGACCCCGAGCACAACGTCGCGTGGGACCTTCTGGCCGAGACGCGGGACTGGCTCGACGCGCAGTCACAACAGCGGCCTCGCGATTCCCAACAGGCTGCGCTGGCGTGGCGTGAGATCCTCATCACCGAGGGCAGCGACTGGTTCTGGTGGTTCAGCCGCAAGCACGACTCGGGCATGGACCCGATCTGGGACAACCAGTTCCGCCTGCACCTGCGCAACGTCTACAAGCTGATGGGTGCCCGCGCCCCGGCGCGGCTCTTCCAGCCGATCATCAAGCGAGCTCCAACGCCGGAGCGTGGCGTGCCTTCGACGCTGATCAGCCCGGCCTCGAAGCACGACCCTGCATGGGCGCAAGCCGGCTACTACCTGGTCGGCTCCGGGTTCGGCGCCCTGCACCGGCCCGCCGGCGTGATCGAGCGCGTGTACTACGGCAATGACGACGAGAAGATGTATTTCCGGATCGACTCGCCACGTTCAGGGAGTGAGCTCGAGCAGCAGAAGATCGAGTTCTGGCTGTACATCTCAGGGCCGCCCGCGGTCGATGGCAAGGGAGACCTCGAGCTGCCGCTGCCCAAGACCGGGATGACCGACCTCGGCTTCGAGCCCTCATACGTGGTCCGGATCACGCCGCGGGCCCAGGGCGGCAAGGTCACGGTGGCCCGCGTCCTCGAGCCGCAGACTATGGCCGTCACCGACGCGAGCTGGGACGTCGAGGATCCGTTCGCCATTGCGATACCGTTTGGGCGCCTGGGCAAGCACGGCGGCGACGCGCTGGAGCTGGCCGTGGTCGTGAGCCGGGAAGGCCGCGACATCGAGATCGTGCCGCCTTCAGGCGGTCTGGGTCTGCGAGTGCCGGGGCTGACGCGCGCGGTCGAGGTGGCCAGCGCGAAGCATCTCAAGGTGCTTGTCGCGACCGCGGAGCTGGCGCCGTTCGCCAAGCTCGGAGGCGTGTCCGACGTCGCGGCCTCGCTGTCGAAGGAGCTGCTGCGGCTCGGCCACGACGTGCGCGTCGTGTTGCCGCGTTATCGGCAG